>Ga0209199_1000042_pt1 | contig 189489 bp, 179 predicted proteins | sample COGITO_mtgs_1105_7_FD_184805 | JGI IMG/M metagenome (GOLD analysis project Ga0209199, IMG submission 184805) | Pelagic marine microbial communities from North Sea - COGITO_mtgs_110523 (SPAdes) (version 2) | ecosystem: Environmental > Aquatic > Marine > Epipelagic ... | reverse complement strand
CATTGTTAGTGTGGTGTAGGATTGGGAACAATGAGTCCAGTTGCTACAGCAAGTAGCATTAGGCCAACAATAATGGCTGAAGTGAGAACTCTTCTACCAATAAATTTACTCATAGGTGGGCTATTAGGGTCGTCTTTGAGCATAATCATCATAGCTTTAAATAAATTGAACACCATAAATAATAGTAACCCGCCAACAAGTATTTTGATTAACATCTATTCACTCCTAAAGATATTTTGAGCTGTTATGTGGAATTTTTTATCACGTTTACCCTTAGTTGCTACCTTAATTACTTTTGTCTGTGTTGTCATTATGTTTGCTTTAGGTAATTGGCAATTACAAAGAGCTGAGCAAAAAACGGCACGTTTATTAGCTATAGAGATTGCTACCAAAACGGCTAAAGTCGATTTACAACAGGTCTTATACAGCAATATAGATGAAATGCTGGATATGCCGGTGTACTTTGATGGGACCCCGGATGCTGTTCGTTATTTTTTATTGGATAATAAAATCCATAAAGGGCGAGTCGGATACCAAGTACTTGTACCTACACAAACATATGTTGGTACAGTGATTGTCAATTTTGGTTGGGTAGCCGCGACAAATAGCCGAGAAATATTGCCTAGTATCATTATTGATGTTAAAAAATCTCGGTTTGCGGGTGTCATATCCTTACCGTTAAATAATGCCATGGTTAAAGAAACGGCTTTGGTCGACGCTGTTTGGCCAAAAGTAATACAGCAGACGGATCTAAAAGTTATTCAACAACACTATACTCAAGAGATATTACCTTTTGTGGTGTTACTAAATGCGCAGGAAAGTTCAATTTTCGTAAGAGATTGGCAACCTGTTGTAATGGCACCAGAAAAACACTTAGCCTATGCCGTTCAGTGGTTTTTACTGGCATTTGCTGCGTTGGCAATATTTGTTATCGCCCAAAGAAATAAGTTAAAAAGGAACAAAAAGTGAGTACCACTAAAAACAATAAATTAATGATGTTGCTTCTAGCTTCAGTTTTTATACTTCCTGTATTACTAGCAAAACTTGCTTTAGATAATGATTGGTTTAATCAAGCTGCAACAAACAAGGGGGTGCTACTTTCACCTATTGTCAATATGAGTGTATTGCAAACTACTATACAAGTGCCTAAGTGGAAATTACTCTATGTTTTACCAGAAGTGTGCCCTGTTGAATGTGAGAACGCTTTATATAGTATCGCTCAAGTACGCAGCGCGTTAGGTAAGGAAAGCGATCGTGCTGAAGTGGTCGTTATTACTCATGAAAAAAGTAATACTGCTCAGCTTGCGCAGCTTAAAGAAAAACAAAACATACGCTTTTTAAATACCAACATAAAAAGTCTGCAACAGATGTTTAAAGAAACGAGTACAGATGCTATTTTTATTGCTGATACTTTGGGTAACGTTATTTTACGTTTCCCATTACAAATTGATGAAAAGCAAGCAATATTAGATAGTCGTAATATTTTGTTGGATATGCGCAAGTTACTTAAACTGTCGCGTATCGGCTAGAGGATACTGAAATGATGAAGAAGTTAGTGCTGGTAAGCATTCTATTAGCTTTGGTGGTAATTGTACTTGGAGCATATGCTCGCCTGACTGATGCCGGATTAGGTTGTCCTGACTGGCCTGGTTGTTATGGTCATCTGAGTTTTTCTAAAACCACAGAAAATATAGAAATTGCCCAGCAAGCATTTCCTGAGCGTCCATTTGAAGAGCACAAAGCTTGGAACGAAATGATCCACCGTTATTTTGCAAGCGCTTTAGGTTTTTTGATACTGGTAATTTTTATTAATAGTCTATTCAGCAAAGCTTATAACAAGCCCGTAAAGCTGCCTCTATTCCTAGTGTGTTTAGTCTGTTTCCAAGGTGCTCTAGGTATGTGGACGGTGACACTGAATTTATTGCCTGCGGTGGTGATGGGGCACTTATTAGGTGGTTTTACTGTTTTATCTTGTCTGTTTTTATTGTATTTAAGGTTGATCCCTTACCGCATTCCTGGCGGTGATGCTGCTCTGCGTCAGTTTGGAAAATATTCAATTTTAGGGATAGTTATTTTAACGGGGCAAATAGCTCTAGGTGGCTGGACGTCAGCAAATTATGCTGCGCTAGCCTGCACTGAATTACCCATTTGTGAAGGCAATTGGTACGAGCGTTTAGACTTTACTGGTGCTTTTAGTATTCCAGAAGCAGAAAATTATGAGTTTGGTGTCCATGGCTATGCTGAACGTATGACTATGCATATTGTGCATAGAATAGGTGCGTTAATTACCTTTTTGTATTTATGTTGGTTAGGCATTAGGTTGTATGCAGCAGCACACTCAAACTTAATTAAAAAATTATCCATTCTAATGATATTAGTTTTGGGTGTTCAAATTGCTTTAGGCATAAGCAATGTAGTTTACAGTTTACCTATTGCTGTTGCTGTGATGCATAATGCAGTAGCCGCGTGTTTGATGTTGGTGTTAGTAACCATTAGTTACACGTTGTATCGCAAAACTTAGGAGAATAAGGTGAGTAAGGTCGTAGCCGTAGGACAACCAGACAAACAAATTAATTTATGGGCTACTTGCCAAGATTATTATGAGTTAACCAAACCAAAAGTAGTGTTGTTATTGTTATTAACCGCATTGGTTGGCATGTGTTTAGCCAGTGATAGTTGGATCAGTTGGCAGATTCTAGCTGCTGGATTAACAGGGATTGGTTTTTTGTCATCCGCAGCCGCAGTTGTTAATCATGTTGTGGATAGAAAGATAGATGGCAAAATGGCCCGTACTTCAAATCGTCCAGTAGCTAAAGGTAAAGTGACGCCACAAAAAGCCCTGATTTTTGCGGCAGTATTAACTATTGTTGGATATGCGATCCTTGAATTGTGGGTTAATCGTTTAACTGCGGTGTTAACTCTTGCTGGGTTATTGGGATATGCTGTGGTGTACACCATGTATTTAAAACGAGCGACACCACAAAATATTGTTATTGGTGGTTTAGCGGGTGCCATTCCTCCATTGCTTGGCTGGACAGCAGTGACGGGAGAAATTCACCCCCATGCATTGTTGTTGGTTCTGATTGTGTTTATATGGACACCACCACATTTTTGGGCACTAGCAATTCATCGCGAAAAAGATTATGCCAGAGCACAAGTGCCTATGTTGCCTGTGACCCACGGTATTGAATTTACTAAAACGTCAATATTGTTGTATACCGTTCTACTCTGTGTGGTGTGTTTACTACCTTATTTAGTGGGTATGTCAGGTCTTATATATCTGATTGGTTCCACTTTATTAAATGCGGGTTTTTTATATTACGCATGGAAATTGAAATTTACCTCTACTGAACAAACCGCTATGCAGACCTTTAAATTTTCTATCATTCATCTAATGATACTGTTTGTGGTGCTTTTGGTTGATCATTATATGTGGTTTTAGGTATGAGTAGATTACAAGCAGGCCTGATTGCGTTTGTTGCGCTGGTCATAGGGATTGTAGTGGCATTAAATATTGCACCGCCCAGCGCAAACAATAAAACTCAACATGTTAGTTTATACCCTCAGGCAAGAGCGTTGTCTGATTTTCAGTTAATAGATCATAATAATCAATCCTTTACATCTGCGAAGTTAATAGGGCATTGGAGTCTGGTTTTTGTTGGTTATACATATTGCCCTGATATCTGTCCGACTACCTTGGCAGAGTTAAAAAATGTTTATCCAGAATTGCAGAAAATATCCACAGACTTTCCTATTCAAGTCGTTTTGTTGTCTGTTGATCCGAAGCGCGATACTCCTGAACGATTAAACGACTATATTAGTTTTTTTCATTCTGACTTTATTGCGATTAGTGGAGAACATTCTCAATTATTTCCTCTAGTAAGAGCTATGGGCATGATGTATTCCATGTCCGAAAGCACCGATAACCCTAACTATTTGGTAGATCACAGTTCATCTATAGTGTTAGTGAATCCAAAGGCACAAGTGATAGGCCGTTTTAAGCCTGAATTTGTTTTAGGCAAATTACCCATTAGTGAAGGACAAAAGATACTGGCTGATATGCCGGCTATTATGTCCCAATAAACTGCACTAATGCTTAGCAGACAGGCTAGTCAAGATGATGCACCCATCTTATCGCAATTAATTTATTATTCTGCGCCTGATGCCCTAGCTGCGACCTTTGATATTAATGCTGAATTGTCGGTGTTAAATTTTTTGGTTTCGTGTCTGTTAACTTCAGGTGGCCAATACGGTTTTGAAAACCACTGGATCGCAGAAATCGACAATCAAGTCGCCGGTTGTTTAAGCACATGGCAAAGTGATTTACCAGATTCCTTCCACCAAGCTACCTTAATTAAGTTAACTCATTTCTACGGTGTTGCTCATGCATTATCTGTAGTGCAGGCTAGCCGAGCTTTGCAAGATTGTATCCCGAAACTTAAAAATCATGAATTATGTATTGGACATTTTGCGGTGTTTGCAAAGTATCAAAGGCGAGGTATAGCAACTAATTTACTAAGGTTTGCACAACAAAAAGCTTTAATTTGTGGGAAGTCTGTTTTATGCCTCGACGTTGAAAGTAAAAATACGCAAGCAATAGATTTTTATCTAGGACGGGGTTTTAAGCAGGAAAGTGAATCAGGTATTAGCCAAAGAATGCAAACATTAGGTATTGGTTCGCATCTTCATTTTAGCAAAAAGTTAATCTAACCACTTCCCATCAATTGTTGGCACAAAAAACGGTTGTGAAAACCAATAAAATCTATTTGTTTTGTTAATACTGGGTGCAGTGCAATTCACTCTGTGTCTACCGGGCTGAGTGATTGGGATTATATCCACAGAAATAGTATTTCCTTTTAAGGACTTGCTTAAAGTCTGACCATTTTGAAAGCAGTTTATTTGTTGTGGTATTAAGTCTTCAGTCTTGATACTAAAAGAAAGGATTTCACTGTCAGAATATAATTCGACCTTAGGATCGTAAGGGGAAACACTGTCCACTGGCATCGCCAAACTATTTAATTTGACCTTCAAGCTTTGAATATTGCTGTATATCCCTGCAGACGGGTAACGAGGTAAGGCCGAAAAGTCACTGTAGGACGCTATAGCACCGCTATGTTGAGCAAAACCAATGTAGCCATATGCTCTAAGTCGATTTTTTAATTTAAAATCAAATTCTCCATAAGGGTAAGCAAAATATTTTAAGCTGTAACCCAGATTGTTTTTTAGTATCGTTTCAGCTGTTTCTATTTCTAGTAAGCTGCGAAGCAACCAATTTTCTTCAGACTCACTTTGATTTTTCGTCAACATGTGGGAATGTTGAATACCATGGTTAGCAAAGCTCGCGCCCTCATTAGCCATTATTTTAACTTGTTGCCAATCAAGTTGATAACTCACATTACCAATTAAAGATGGGTTAATAAAAATGGTGTAGGGGAATGAAAATTCTTTAAGAATAGGGTGAGCATTGTCATAAATATCCTTATAACCGTCATCAAATGTGATCACCACTGCTTTGTCGGCCAACGGTTGGTTGCTTTGCAGCGTTTCTATTACCTCTTTGAGGGTGTATACCTGATGATGTTCAGCTAGATATTGTATGTGTTCACGAAAAGTATCGGGTGATACTGATGTGGCCTTGGGAGAACTGTTACTTACGTGGTGATATAAAAGGATAACTGCATTGTCTTCTGCCCAAGTGTTTATGCTCAGAAGCGCACATGTTAATATCATCACCAACATACACCAAGTTGTTCTCATATCTTTCCTTCATAACTGAAACTAAAATGACTGTTAATAGTATTTTATCAAACTTTTTTCAGATTAGTCTGCACCAAAAAATTATTGTTATTGCGATTCCTATGATCTTAAGTAATGTTACGACTCCCCTAATGGGACTGGTGGACACAGCAGTGTTAGGTCATATGCAGGGAATGTATTTTCTTGCTGGGGCGTCCGTAGCCGCATTGATTATCACTCAATTGTACTGGATATGTGGCTTTTTAAGAATGACCAGCACAGGTCTTAGTGCGCAGGCAAAAGGTAGTCAAGATAATAACCAGCTTCATCAAAGCTTATTTCAGGGGATATTGATTGGCTTTTTATTAGGGTGCTTGTTGTTGTTAATACAAGATGGCATTTTGACTTTGGGTTTATATTTTGCCAATGCTACCCCAGTTATTGAAGGGGTTATCTCTGAATATTTTTACACCCGTATTTGGGGGGCGCCTGCTGCAATAGTTAATCTAGCTTTAATCGGTTGGTTGATAGGCCAGCAAAAAGCCAAACAAGTGTTGCTTATTCAGGTGTTCGCAAACTTATTGAACTTGGTGCTTAACCTTTGGTTTGTGTTTGGCTTAGGGCTGGAGGTGTTAGGTGTAGCGCTGGCAAGCGTTATAGCTGAATATTCCATCTCAATCATAAGTATAATTGCGGCATTGAACTTGATTGGTAAGCCAATAATACAAAAAAAGTGGTTCTCAGGAGCCTATTTACATTCTCTGCTATCCCTTAACGGTAACACGTTTTTTCGAAACCTTATCTTACAAGCATGCATCGCTTTTCTTATTTTTAGAGGGGTAGGATTTGGCTCTACGTCAGCAGCAATCAACGCTATTTTGATGCAGTTTTTTTCCTTAATTGCCCTTGGGTTAGACGGTGTTGCTTATGCAGCAGAAGCATTAGTGGGTGAACAAAAAGGACAAAAAAATGCTGATGGCATCATTCATGTCACCTTACATGGATTGGTGTGGTCCACCCTAGTTGCAATCATTTATTCGTGGATTTTAATTGTATGGGGAACTGAGATCATTTCTGTAATAACGGATCAACCGATCCTTCAATTAGAAATGCAAGACTACTTAGCCTTTGTGTATTGTTTGCCTATCATCGCCCACTGGTGTTTCTTTTTTGATGGGGTTTTTGTGGGTTTGACTCGTTCACGAGCCATGCGAAATAGTATGTTGTTATGTGGGTTGGTAGTTTACTTCCCTGCTTTTTGGGTGTTTTTACCTTACGCAAACCAAGGTCTATGGATGGCAATGCTACTCTTTTTGTTATTTCGAGGTATAACCTTAGGAGGATACTTTATTTATCTTTGTCGAAAGGGGAAGGTGGCGGTTTAAAGCTAGCTATTATGCGGTAAGCCAGAATGCCTAGATAGCCCCTAATGGAATATAAGCTACCTACTACCAATAACACTAAGCCTGGGATTTGAATAATAGGCGCGAATTTTGCGCCTATTAATACTGCTATTACCCCTAAGCAAAAGATGCCTAAACCACGTTTGAAAAAAGCCCAGCTTTTACTTGGGTCATTGGCTAAACGCTGCAACCAGTTAATGTTTATATCCTTGCTGAGCTAGTATTGGGTTTCAAGCCTAGTAGTAAGAGTGCTCGCCTGCTTCATGTTCAGTGGCATCTTTAACTGCTATTAATTCACCAGGAAATTGTTCAAGCATTTGTTTTTCTACACCTTCTTTCAAAGTCAGATCCACTTGTGAGCAACCGTTACAACCACCACCGAATCGTAATACGGCCTCTTTTTCTTCTGTGATTTCAACTAATGTTACGTTACCACCGTGGCTAGCAAGTTGCGGATTGATTTCTGCCTCAATCATATAACTAACACGCTCTTCTAAAGGTGCATCGCTTTCTACTTTGCGTGCTTTGGCGTTTGGCGCTTTGAGGGTTAGCTGTGAGCCCATTTGGTCAGTGACAAAATCAATTTCAGCTTCCTGCAGGAAAGGCACACTTTCTAGATCTACGACTGCATCAAAACCATTAAATTCTAGCACAGTGTCTGATTCTTCTATCGCATCCGGTGGACAATAAGATACCCCACATTCTGCACTGGGTGTGCCGGGGCTAACCACAAACACTCTGATATTGGTATCAGTCTCTTGGTTTGCCAGCAGCTTACAGAAATGTGCTTGCGCTGTTTCTGAAATGTTGATCATGGGCTATCTATCTCTTAAATATAACTATTAATACAATAACAAAATTACTTGACTAAAACACTCAAGTAATCATTTTTCCTTATGTTAATTTTGACTAAAACGTGCGAACATTTTTTTATGTTGATTGATTGGATTAATTTTTATGTATTTGTTGTTTCGAATCTTTGCTTTTTTGTTGTTGTTGATAAGTGTGCAAGCTTTAGCTATTGACGATGTTGCGTATTTACCAACAGGTACTCAGTATAAAGCAGACATTACTTCACCCACCCAAGCATTAGGGGCGTCAGTAGGTGAATGGCACGTGCGTCATGATCAGATAGCTAACTATATGCAAGTGTTGGCTTCTCAGTCAGACCGCGTTAGCTTAGTCGAAACGGGTCGTACTCACGAAAACCGTCCCCTTTATCTATTGGCTTTTAGTTCTCCCAAAAATCAGCAGAATTTAGCTGCAATCCAAGCTAAACATATTCGAAACTTAGGTCAATCTACTGATAAAAATGACCCATTAATTATTTGGATGGGCTACAGCGTCCACGGCGACGAACCATCAGGTTCGAATGCTGCCCTTTTAATTGCTTATTATCTCGCTGCAGGTCAGGATGAGCTGATAGATGAGTTACTGAACGACAATATTGTTTTACTCGACCCAAGTGTAAATCCTGATGGTCTTTCCCGATTTGCGCAGTGGGCAAATATGCACAAAGGTAAAAACCTGGTATCTGACCCCAATCACCGTGAACATAAACAAGCTTGGCCTTCAGGTCGAACAAACCATTATTGGTTTGACTTAAATCGAGATTGGTTACTATTAACTCATCCTGAATCCCGTGCGCGTATTAAGCAATTTCATCAATGGCGCCCTCATGTGTTAACTGACTTTCATGAAATGGGCACCAACAGTACTTACTTCTTCCAACCAGGTATTTCGTCTAGGAAAAACCCGTGGACACCACTAAAAAATGTTGAATTAACTGCCGCCCTAGGGGATTTTCATGCGGCCGCGCTAGATAACAACAAGCAGTTATATTTTACTCAAGAAAGTTATGACGATTTTTATTATGGTAAAGGTTCAACTTATCCTGATGCACATGGCAGTATAGGTATTTTGTTTGAACAGGCCAGTAGCAGAGGGCACCTGCAAGATTCTGTGCATGGCCCGTTGAAGTTTACTGACACCATTCAAAACCAAGTGACCACTTCTATTTCAACCTTTGTTGGTACCTTAGCCAATAAACAAGCCCTGTTGAAGTATCAAATTGATTTTGCCAAACAGACCAAAGATTTATCCAAAGAGGATGATCTAGCCGGTTATATTTTGAATGAGAAGGATGACAGAGCTCGTTTCTCAAAGATGTTAGAGATTTTATCAGCACACCAAATTCAATATTTCCCATTAAGCAAAGATGCAAAAGTTGACGGACAAACATTTGATTCACTAAACAGTATGTTTGTACCCCTGAATCAACCTCAATATCGATTGATAAAGTCGCTATTCTCAACTCGAAAATCATTTGACGACAACACCTTTTATGATGTGTCGAATTGGAACCTGCCTCTTGCATTTAATATTCAGTATAAAGCGGTTAAGAGAGCACCAAAGCTGGATAAAGCCCAGGTTAATAACTCCAAAATTGTTACTCCAGCTTTATTGCCTGACGCTTACGCCTATGCTTTTTCTTGGCAAGACTACCAAGCACCAAAACTTTTACAGCGTTTGTTAGCTAAAAAAGTTAAAGTGAAGTTGGCTGGTGAAGCCTTTTTCGCGCAAACCTCTCAAGGTGGTATGAGCTTTCCTGCAGGTACGGTAATTATACCGATATCTCTAGAACAGCCTGAAAATATAGTCAGTATTATGGCCAGCGAAAATATGGGGTTAGATATTCCCATTAATTCGGTTACCTCAGGATTAACTCGTCAAGGTATTGATTTAGGTAGTCGTAAAATGCTTAACATTGCTTTGCCTAAAACTCTATTAGTGGGCGGGCGCGGTACCTCACAATATGAAGCGGGAGAGGTTTGGCATTACTTAGACCAACATCTTGATATGCCTGTTTCAGTTACAGATTTAGATCAACTGGGCAAGTTACCTTTGGACAACTACACCCATATGATTTGGGTACAAGGTAACTACAAAGACGTGCCTGAAAAAACGGTTAGAAAAATCGAAGCATGGTTAAGTTCTGGGGGCATTTTAATCGGACAAAAGTCTGCAGCAAAATGGTTTTCTGATAAGAGCTGGCTTAAGGCAAGTTTCAAAAGCAACAAAGATATTAAGTTGGCATTTGAAACAACAGGTTTAACCTATAAAAATCAAGAAGCACTTAAAGCCAAGCAAAGAATAGCTGGCGCTGTATTTGAAACGCGATTAGATGTTAGCCATCCATTGGCCTTTGGTTTTGGCTCTACTCAATTACCCATGTTTCGTAATAGCGCCTTGATAATGAACCAACCAGATAAACCATTTGTTACCGTCGCCAGATATGTTAAATCACCATTGATGGCTGGTTATACTGCTGATGAGTTACAGACACTTATTGGTGGCAGCGCGGCAATTGTGTCCCACAATTTTGGTAAAGGTAAAGTCATAGGTTTTGCAACTAACGTCAATTTTAGAGGCGTTTGGTATGGCACCAGTCGCCTTATGAGTAATGCAATATTTATGGCTGGCTTCATTGATGCACCCTTTAATTAATGCACTAGCGTAAGGCAAATACTCCAGACATCAATTTTCATATTAGGATTGTGCTTACGTAAACAAAGGTAAGCACAGTTCATTGTAGTCCCAGTGGTGATGACATCATCAAAAAGTGCTACATGATTAATGCTCTTTAATCGTAACTTAGAGACTTCATCAACTTCAAAAGCATTGTGTAGGTTTTTACGTCTTTGGGCTGCTGACAAATCAGTTTGAGCCTGAGTTGATTTGCATCTGCTAATAATTGACGTATCCATATCCAGCTGACTCAACTTACAAATATGTTTAGCCAACTCTATGCTTTGATTGAATTTTCGATATAGATAACGATTTTTGTGTAACGGCATTGGAATAATCAGTTGCGGTAAATTAGGTATAGAGTTTAAACAGTGCTTCACAAAAATTGTCGCTAGTGCATTGGCATTGGGCACACTTTTTGAGAACTTAAGTCCAGTTAATAACTTAGATATTGGCCACTGATAGTCAGCAAGAGCCAACACACTAGGAAAATCTACCTTTGCCAACCCTAAGCTTACTTTTGGTGAGTACATCAAATTATGTTGGTATCGTTCTAGATCAAATAGTGTAAGGTCATCCATGCAATATTGGCATATTGAAGAGCTGGTTGATTGCTTACAGATTAAACAACGTTGGACTATAGTGATTTTCATCTATTAATCATCCTTGTACCTAATGTCAATAATAGTCATCCCAAGTGAAGTGTAGAATAAATGTTACTGAATTTTAAAGTATCGACTGCTGGTAGTGTAGGTATCTTATTTTTAGCATGGTTGGGGTGCAAACAGAGGGATTTGGCAGTCTTTAATAGACATTATTAAAGATGAATTTTTATCACTACTATTGCTTTGCCGGGATATGGGTTAAATTATCAACGTTTACCCATTCCTTATAATTTGCAGATCGTTACAATAGCAGTGGCACAACATATTCCTGCAAACTGCATACTCATTGGCTGGTCGTTAGGTGGATTAGTTGCCCAGCAAATCGCTCACTCATATCCCGAAAAACTAAAACAAATGGTATTAATTTGTTCTAGTCCAAAATTTTCTAAAAGCGCCGATTGGCCTAGTATTGTACCCAAGGTTTTGAGCTTTTTTACTCAGCAATTAAATATAGACTTCTCTAAAACACTGGAGCGCTTTTTAGCCATACAGGCTATGGGTAGTGTGAATGCAAGGCAAGATGCCAAAATAATCAAAAAGGTGGGGCAGCAATACCCTTTACCTTCATTAGTCGCCTTAGCTGCAGGTTTAAACATGTTACAAAGTATTGATTTACGTGAATAATTTAAAACACTATATATACCATGTCATATTTTTTTAGATCAATTAGACACCTTAGAACCCTACAAAGTAACCCTGTTTACAAAGCAACTTAATTCCAAGGTGAGAATAGATGTTGTCACTAATGCGTCCCATGCCCATTTATTTCCGATACTGAACAATTTATAAAACGTTTGGTGAAAGCACTTGTTTAGGGTCAACATCAAGGTAAAGCTTTAAAAAAACCTAAAAATGGTTAATAATTAAGCACGAGAGGTTTATTAGTAGAGGTAGGTTAGATGGATATTAGTAATAACATAAACTCTGCCATTGTCAGTGGCACTTTAGGCATTCAACGTGCATCTAAAGAGATCACACAAAACACCTCGAATTTGGCCAGCTTGTCTGCTTTTTCTGTGCCATCTAGCGACCCACAAGAGTTTTTAGCAAACGCTACGATTAAGCAGCTCAGCTCAATCAAACAGTTGCTTCCAGAAGCTAGCGATGGGATTACATCTAATCTAGTAGGGTTGTCAATTAATCTGACTAATGCGCAAGCTTCTACAAAAGTAGTAGATACAGCTAGCGACACCGTTGGTACTATTTTGGATATCCTGGCCTAGTTTAGGCAACAGATATTATGAATATTCTCCCACCCGTTCCCACTCCAACAGTATTTAATGTCGGCACCGTTAATACTGAGGCTGTGCGCAGAGATAATACTCAGCGTGAGGCGGTGCCACAATTAGTGGCTAATGAAAAGTCAGCTGCTGAAACAGCTGTGGGTTCTGAAGCTGATAAGGTTAAACCCCCTGGGCAAGCACCGCCACCACTCACTTATGAAAAGCCCGTTCCTCAAACAGGTCAGCAATTCAATACGCAAAATGATGCCGCTAAGGACAATGGGCAAGATGCCAGTGCAGGCAAAGAAAATGCTGAGGAGCAGCAGCAAAAAAAACAGCAGCAAGTCGAACAACAAGTTATAGAATTTAAACAACGAGATTCTGAAGTAAGGGCGCATGAGCAAGCACACGCTTCTTTAGGTGGTCAATATGCGACACAACCTGAATATGAATATGAAAGAGGACCTGATGGCAGGAGATATGCGGTAAGTGGTGAAGTATCAATAGATATATCTAAAGCTTCCACACCTGAGGAGACCATCCGAAAGGCACAACGAGTTAAAGCAGCAGCCTTAGCCCCAACAGAGCCTAGCGTACAAGATTTAAGAGTTGCAACTGAAGCCACCCAAATTGCCTTTGAAGCGCGTTCTGAAATAGCCAGTGAAAAAGTTGAAAAAGCGCAAGAGTCATTTATTCAAGCTATTCTAGGTTCTCAGAAAAATGAAGAACAACAAGAAAAATCAGTTATTGGAGAGATCCCCTCACTTGATGAAATTGTTGATGCTTTAGATGTGGGAATACCAACTCGTTCATTGAATAGCAATCAGTCAGAGGTTGATGAGCAAAGTGTTACTATTTCTGAATTTGATTTGGATGCTGCGAGTCAATTTCTTGCAAACAGAGTGTCAGTAATAGAACACTTTTATCAAAAAGTGAGCATTCCCCGTACTAAAGGTATTCAGCAATCAGCTTAATTCTGCAATGAAAAGTGCGTCATGCCATAATGAAACAAGCCCTCTGAAGAGGGCTTGTTAGTATTTAGGAATAGGTAAAGATTGTTATTTTTTTGCTTTAGCAAAAGCATCAGCAAAAGCGTTGCCCATCATTTGATTCGACTGTTTACCTTGAGTCTGATGCTGATTGGTTTGAGCCGCTCGGTTGTGGTCTTTTTTTTCTGTATTATATTTTTGTCCTGATGGCTTTGCTGCTTGATTGGGCGTATCACCCATTCGCATAGTGAAGGACACACGTTTTCTTTCAACATCCACTTCCATTACTTTCACTTTGACAATATCACCTGTTTTTACAATATCTCTAGGGTCAGAAATAAATTTGTCAGTCATAGCGCTGATGTGCACCAGTCCATCCAAATGCACTCCCACATCGACAAAAGCTCCAAAGTTTGCAACGTTGCTCACAACACCTTCTAAAATCATACCAATTTTTAGGTCTTTCAAAGATTGTACATCATCTTTAAAGTTAGCCGTTTTAAATTCTGGACGAGGATCGCGGCCAGGTTTATCAAGCTCGCTAATAATGTCTATTACAGTTGGTAAGCCAAACAGCTCAGTAACAAAGTTTTCAGGTCTGAGTTTCTTCAACACTTCAGTATTACCAACGATGTCGTCCATTTCAATGCAAGTATATTCGACGATCGAGCTAACCACTGGGTAGGCTTCTGGGTGCACAGCTGACGCATCAAGAGGGTTTTCTCCACCCATAATTCGTAAAAATCCTGCTGCTTGTTCATATGCTTTTGGTCCTAGGCGTTCAACATCAAGCAAGGCTTTACGATGCTTAAATTTTCCATGCTGATCACGATAGTTGACGATATTACCGGCTAAGGTTCTATTTAGGCCTGACACGTGGCTCAGTAAAGCACCTGATGCTGTGTTGATATCCACGCCCACTGCATTCACACAGTCTTCAATCACTGTACTCAGTGACTTTCCTAAGCTACTTTGACTAACATCGTGTTGATATTGGCCTACACCTATGGCCTTGGGTTCAATTTTGACTAATTCTGCCAGTGGATCTTGTAATCGTCTTGCGATAGATACCGCACCACGTAAAGAAACATCCATATTAGGTAACTCGTTAGATGCAAGTTCTGAAGCAGAATAAACAGAGGCTCCTGCTTCACTAACAATAATTTTGCTAACTGATAAGTCTGGATTTGCTTTCATCATTTCGGCTGTCAGTTTATCAGTTTCTCTTGAGCCAGTGCCATTGCCAATACTGATAAGTTGTACTTTGTGTTGCTTACACAAAGTAGCAAGGGTGCGTAGTGACTTATCCCACTGATTCTGTGGTACATGGGGGAAAATAGTAGATGTAGTTAATACTTTCCCCGTTGCGTCTACAATTGCTATTTTCACACCTGTCCGTAAACCTGGATCTAACCCCATAGTGACTTTAGGACCAGCTGGTGCGGCCATTAATACATCGTTTAGATTTTTAGCAAATACGTTAATCGCGTCTTGTTCCGCTTTTTCACGAACTGCGCCAAATAACTCGTTCTCCATATGTAGGAGTGTTTTGACTCTCCATGTCCATTGAACCACTGAGGCTAGCCAAGTGTCTGCTGGCCTGTTGGCAAATTTAATATTGAAATGTTCAGTGATGATTTGTTCACAATATGAGCTCTTATTTGCTTCATCCTTTTCTGGATCGGCATCTAGACTAACCTGCAGAATTTTTTCGTTTCTGCCTCTAAACATTGCTAGTGCTCTATGGGAAGGGACTTTTTTCAACAGTTCGGTATGTGAAAAGTAATCTTTGTATTTACTGCCTTCTGACTCTTTACCCGTTATGAGGTGGCTTTTTATATGGGCATTTTGGTATAGATACTGACGCACTTTTTGCAACAATTCTGCATCTTCTGCAAACCGCTCCATTAAAATATATTTTGCGCCATCTAAAGCAGATTTGATGTCGGGTACATCACCGCTTTCTGTTAGAAAAGCTATTGCTTCAGACTCAGGTGTGAGCTGCGGGCTATTAAATAAAGCATTGGCTAAAGGTTCAAGCCCAAACTCAATAGCAATTTGACCTTTGGTGCGACGTTTAGGTTTGAAAGGCAGGTATATATCTTCTAATTCAGTTTTGTTTTCTGCATCTTGCAAACCTGCCTTTAACTCAGGTGTCATTTTTTGTTGCTCTTCAATCGACTTGATAATAACTTTCCGCCTGTCTTCTAAATCGCGCAGATAAGTTAAGCGTTGCTCCAACTTTCTTAAAGCTATATCGTCCAGACCATTGGTCACTTCTTTTCGATAACGAGCAATAAAAGGTACAGTTGAACCTTCATCTAGCAACTTTACCGCAGCCTGCACTTGTTGCGCCTGTACTTGCAACTCATGCGCAATTTTTTTTACTATCATCATCGAAGACCCTGTTTGTCATTCACATTAATCTAGGCACTATATAGGGGTGCGAGGGAGAAATTACCAGCGATAGGTGAATAAAAGTGGCAATATTTGGTGAATCATAAATTTAACTCGCCACTAAAATGAAAAAAAGCTGGAAAATCAGATTTCTCCTGCCATATAATTAATTTTTGCTAATCTTCTAGAGATATTTCCTCTAATTTTTTAGCTATATCGTCATTCATCATATCTATGTTAGTGGCAACTTCATCTGGCGCTTCAAAGTTTGCGACATGAAACATAGCATCACCTTCCTGTACTAAAGGAATATTTTGCTTACCAATAATAATACCCGCTTTAGGCGCTGTTACAATTTCAATAAAGCTACCAGTTGGACTGCATATTTGAGCCAAAGCATCACCTCTCTCTACATGATCACCAAGGTGTTTTTTGTCTAACACCATACCGCTAGCAGTAGCTCGAACCCAAGCGCTATTGTTGGCAACAAATGGTAATGTTTTCTTCTTAGAGCTGGTTCGGCGTCTCACCATACCTAGCTGTGACATGACATTGAAAATACCTCTTAATCCGACCCGAATAGACAGTTCATCAAATCGTAGCGCTTCCCCCGCTTCATAAAGAAGAATTTTAGTCCCGTTTTCTGAAGCTGATTGTCGTAATGAACCATCTCGTAAGTCTGAATTGAGTAACACGGGTACACCAAACGCATGAGCTAGTGATAAGGTTTCTTCATCCTTAAGGTTTGCTCTTATTTGAGGTAAGTTACCGCGATTAATAGCCCCTGTGTGTAGGTCAATTCCATAATCACATTTACTCGCTACTTCCGTTAAGAACAGATGGGCAAGTCGACCAGCAAGTGAGCCTTTTGCAGAGCCTGGGAAACATCTATTTAAGTCGCGTCTATCTGGCATATAACGGCTCTGATTTAACATCCCGTATACGTTAACTATCGGCACAGCAATGAGTGTGCCTCTTGATAGTTTAAGTGATTTTGATATAAGTAAACGGCGAATAATTTCAATTCCATTTAGTTCATCGCCATGAATTGCTGCGCTGACGAAGAGTGTAGGACCTGGCTTTTTGGCGCGTATAACATCTACAGAAACAGACATCTGAGAGTCGGTATATAACTTTGCCACAGGGAGTTCGAGTTGCATTCGTTTCCCTAAACCAATTTCATTACCACCAATAGTAAAACTATCTGCCACAGACTTAACCCTTACCTTGTGTACGATTTTTATGAGGTTTAGCATTTTTCTCAATAAACTGAAATATTAAAGTCGCAACGTCTTTTTTAGTCGCAGCTTCAATGCCTTCTAAGCCTGGCGACGAGTTAACTTCCATCACGACAGGACCACGTTCGGCACGCAGTAAATCGACACCGCATACGTTTAGTCCCATGATGTTTGCTGCCGAAACTGCTGTTGCCCTTTCTCTTGGTGTAAGCTTAATAAGGACTGCTGAACCACCCCGGTGTAAGTTTGATCTAAATTCACCCTCAGCACCTTGACGTTTCATAGCCGCTACAACGCGGTCGCCAACAACGAAACATCGGATGTCCGCACCGCCAGCTTCTTTGATAAATTCCTGAATTAAAATATTGGCATTTAGGCCCATAAATGCTTCAACAATTGCTTCTGCTGTTTTAGGCGTTTCAGCAAGTACAACACCTATGCCTTGTGTACCTTCAAGCAATTTAATCACGCAAGGGGCACCACCGACGTTTTTAATTAAATCTTTAATATTGTCAGGGCGGTTAGCAAAGCCAGTTCTTGGCAGGCCTATACCTTTTCTTGATAATAATTGCATGGAACGTAACTTATCTCTGGAGCGACTAATAGCTACGGATTCATTTACACAGAAGGCACCGGTCATTTCAAATTGACGAACAACAGCAGTGCCATAAAAAGAAATGGAGGCTCCAATTCGCGGTATTACCGCATCATATTGTGGAAGTTCTTCGCCATTGTAACGAACAACAGGTCTGTTGCTTGTGATATCCATGTAACAGTGGAGTGTATCGATAATGTCAACTTGATGACCAAGGGCTTCACCAGCCTCTTTCAAACGGCGAGTAGAATATAACTTTTTATTTCGAGATAAGATTGCTACTTTCATTTTGATTACCTTATTTTATAAATAATAAGTCCATAGATTAGCCCGTTGATCAAATAGTCACAAAGTAATAAAAATATTTTAGCTAGTGTTAGACATGCTGAGTGATGTTTATAGACAGTAAATTTAGGACTATGTGATTTTTGTATACTTCAACATTTTTTGTTTTTGGTTACAGTTATGGTGTTTAGGCGTCATTGCCTTAGCTAGTTTTTTCTATTGTGGGAGAAAGGAAAAAAGAACACGAGTTAGCAATTGACAACGTTTTTGGTTCCAATCTTTTTAATACGCTCGCTATTGTTGGAATAGCGGCTGTGATCCAACCCGTTAAGTTTGTTGCTACCTTTTTGTTCAGTGATGACTTGTTAATACTGGGCTATCACTTATATGTGGTTTCCACACAATTTTAGGGTCCTTGCTAAATGTATTTGCAGATTATTTTATAAAGCCTTCATTAATAATTGTCACTTCACGTTGAGGGAATGGAATAGAAATATTGTTGGCCTTGAGCGTTTCAAGGATAATGAGTAGCAGGTCTCCTCCTACACGATTTTTACCATCATCTATACCTACAATCCAAAACTCAATAAACATATTCACACCGTTATCCCCAAAACTATCAATTTCACAATCTGGTCGCTCCTCGAATGGTACATCCATACCACTGATAACCTGAGGATGTTCTGCAACAGCCTCTTTAATAATTTCTACCATTGCACGCACATCAGTGGCATAAGCAACACTGAAATCAACTCTATAACGTTGTTTTGGATCTTTATGAGTCCAATTAATAAGCAGCGAAGAAATAAATATTTCATTCGGGACTAATATATCTTTACCGTCATAGGTTTCTAGTACTGCATGACGCATTTTAAATTCTCGGACAAATCCTTTCTTACCGTCTTCCAGCTCAACAAAATCACCAATTGTTAGTGATTTGTCTAATAAGATGATAATTCCAGAGATAAAGTTTGATGCAATTGATTGTAAGCCTAATCCCAAACCGACACCGACAGCCCCTCCAAATACGGCCAAAGCAGTTAGGTTAACTCCCATAATGTTAAGTAACAATATGACAAAAATGCAGAAAAGACCCACTTCAAATAATTTGGTAAATACTTCACGGGTACTTATATCAAGTTTGTGTTGGTTACGAATGATATCTTTACCAACATTGTTAGAAGCACGTCCAAGCCAGAATAGAAGAGCCCCAAAGAACAATACTCGTGCAAGTCCATATAGGGTGACCTGAATATTGCCAACAGTAAGAGAGATTTCGTCAAGTGCTTTGATAAAAATAGGAAGTACATCTAAAAGGTGTAGTAAAAGAATAGGCAATCCTACCCATCTAAACAATGCGGACATAAAAGTGCTAGTGACAAATTCTTTGATAATAGAGAAGACAAACAGCAATACTGCGATAGTGAGGGCTGCATTAATCAGCCACATTGAATATAAGGCAGCCTCTCCCACAGAAATTTCAATACGCAGCAACACAATAGCAACGAAGGGGTAAACGGTGCTGTCGAGCCTAGACAGAACGCTTACAAGTTGGGGAGCGATGGAGGTGGAATTTTTGCTGGCAACCAATCTTCTTTTAATAGTTTTGGCATATATCCAGTAAGCAGTAAAATAAGTAGCAATAATTACCCCTGCTTGAATGTAAGTTGCCGTTTCACTTAACTGTGACTGAGTTAAGAGCCAAAGTTCATGAAACTTGTTGGCAAAAAATTCTGTGTTCATCGTTCAATCCTGCTTTTAAAAATAAGACTTAATGTCAGTTAATTAACAAAATTTACCGAAACTTTTCTAGTTTGTCGTTTCTGAAATAAAAAATAACTTATTCAAAATTTTACTGCAAAATAAAAAATCAGAAGCTTTTTACAACCGCACAGTTTCTTTGCCAATGTGACTAACTTAGCCACTGGCGTATGTATTCGATGGAATTTATACGCCATTCATTGATACCATTTGGTGTTTTTACAGCAACAATGTCGTCGATTTCCTTTTTCAATAAAGCCCTAGCCATGGGTGAGTCGATAGAAATATACCCAATAGCATCACCATAAATCTCCTCTGGGCCGACAATTCGAAATTTTTTTACTTCGCCTATATCATTTTTAATCTCAACCCAAGCCCCAAAAAACACTTTTCCTTCCTGTTCCTTTGAATAATTGATGATTTTTAGCTCAGGTAGTAGTTTTCTAAGAAATCGAATACGCCGATCAATTTCCCTTAATTTTCTTTTATTATATTGATAATCTGCGTTTTCACTCCTGTCTCCAAGGCTTGCAGCCCAAGTTACAATTTTGGTGATTTCTGGTCTTTGTTTAAGCCATATTTCTTCATGCTCGTCATGAAGCTTTTTATACCCTTCAGGTGTTATCAGTTTTGTTTTCAAGCCTGAACCTTTTTTAAAATATCTGGGTGAAATTGTAGATGTAACATTGTTCTGATTGGAATGACAACCATTATCAATGGGTAAAATTCTTTGCTTAATTTTAAATGAATGCTATCTCACTCACATTTTTCTTATTATTTAAAAACATTATGAGAAAACAAATCAGTAGCGATTTATCCTTATCTTAAGTACTTATTGGCGAAGTGAATAACGATGAAGTAAAAGTTGCAACATCAAGTGAAAATAAAAATTATTTTTTTAGTATTGTTTACTACAAGAAATAGTTGCAGTTAACCATGTGAAAATATAGTTATCGACTATGCTTAATATTAATCAAAGTGATGTAGGGTTGTTATCAATAACCACGGCAAAGCCTCATATGAGAAACACTTTGAGTAACTTAGCGTAAAAAAGAGTTGCCTTTTTTTTCGCCTTTTATTGAGTCAACTGAAACTAAGAGAGTAAGTCATACTACCTTTAAACACGGCAACACATGAGTTGAGGTAAATATCGACATCCAAATATATAAAGTTGAAACAGTATTTAGTCAAAAAGACAATATATTACAGTCTAAATTACCTGGTTAAACCGGGATAAATAGCCCTTTTTAAGGGCTACAGGGTAAGGGAATAAGGTTCAGCATGGAGAATAGCTGATTATCAAAAATGATAAAGTTAAGCCGGCCACGGTAACGTGTTCGGCTTTTTATTGGATGTTAGTAAAAATGTATTCTCTGTTTAATTAAAGCTCAGGCTCTCTAGTTGCAGGTTTACCTTTATGGATGATTTCAAGTAATTCCACTTCAAATATTAAGGTTGAATGACTTGTGATTTTACCTGTTGAACGGGCTCCATATGCCAAATCTGAAGGCACATAAAACTTGTATTTTGCTCCCACATTCATAAATTGAACCCCTTCAGTCCAGCCTTTTATTACACGATTTAGCGGAAAGCTTGCAGGTTTATTACGTGAATAAGACGAATCAAACTCAGTGCCGTCTAACAGTGTACCAAGGTAGTTTACTTTTACTGTATCTGTAGCTTTAGGTTTGTTGCCTTTACCATTTTTTAGTACTTCGTACTGTAAGCCCGAATCGGTAACAATGATGCCCGCACGTTTTGCATTATTTGTTAAAAATTCTAAACCTAATGCTTTATTTTCATTACCTATAAGAGCCTTAAGCTCAACTTTTTTTTCCCGTACAAGGCGTTCAACTGCACGACTGATTGATTGAATTTCCTTGTTGTCTAATTGTGATTGGCCTTGTAATGCCGCTATAAATCCTTTTACTAACAAGTTTTGATTGTATTCAACCCCAGCTTCTTTTTGATTAGCTATTTTACTTTCTATAATCTGACCCATGCTAGCGCCCATAGCATAAGATTGTTTCTGTTGTTCTGTATCAAGGACTAAGATTTCTACTTTCATAAGATCAACAGGTGGTGGCTGACAAGCACTTAAGGTTAAAGCAGAGGCAATCAAAAGTGTGACTGAGGCCTTTTTCATTATAATTCTCCAACTAGCAGTATGTGATTGGTAAGGAAACGCATATACTAAACGGCATAAGGTAAAAGAGAAACCCATTCAATAAACCTATTAAACTTATCTATTTTGTAATGTAGCTAAGTGCTTGACACTTATGGCTTGCGGTGGTTCAAGTGATGTGCATGTGAGTTCATTTCGCCATGCTGAGGGGGGATTTAATGCCTCCCACATTTCTGCAGACAACACGATTGCTGTTGTTTCTTCTATTGAAAATGGCATTACGGTCTGGGATTTGATTACTAAAGAACAGCGATATGTGTGGCGACATCAAGAAGATGGCAGTAATTCAGTGTCCAATATTCATATTTCCTTTGATAATTCATATGTTGTGACGTATGACAGAGAGGCATTTGCGTTGTGGAATTTAGAAGTTGGCGAGCCAGAGGGGTTTTGGCGAATTGACGAGGTAAGTATTCGAGATATAGCTGTTTCAAATCAAGGTTGAGGTAAGTTCTGGTTAAATTGTAGGGCGCGGTAATGGCAAAGTGATGTTCTTTGAGCCTAAGATAGGAAGGTGATTAGAGTTTTTAGGCCACCAAGAAAAAATTAATAGTGTGGTTCTTTCGCCTAATGGTTTTTATGCATTAACAGGTGGCAACGATTACGTAGCCTATCTGTGGGACACACTTACTGGGCAAGTGGTCCATAAGGTTGACGACTCCAGTAGAGTCAATAAAGTGTCACTAGATGATAAAGGACGTTATGCATTTACCGCTGACAGTAAGCGTGATGCAAGAGTCTGGGACTTGGTTACTGGTAAATATGTCAGTAACTTACAATATTCGGCAAGACAACGAAGATTCACTACAGCCATATTTTTGGATGATGGTAAGTACCTACTAATAGGTTTGCCATCAAGAAGAATCAATCGCTGGGATGTCAAAACAGGAGCAGCACTAAACGAATGGTTCGTTTCAGCTCGAAAAGGAAGCAAACCTACTTCGGCTGTTGTGTATGATGTAGGTTTTATTGGTGATAGCGAAATTGTTTCGGAAAGTAGCAATGGTTTACTAGAAAAGTGGAATATAAAAAATTAATGAGCACAGTACAGACAGATATCGAACAATTACAAATGAAAATGGCCTTTCAAGAAGACACCATAGAAAGCCTCAATCAAGCACTCATTTTACAGCAAAAACAGATGGACGACTTGCAATTTCAACTCAAACAACTGGTTTCAAAAATGAGTGCCATTGAGCCGAGTAATATGGCCTCCGAAAAAGAGGAAATGCCACCCCCTCATTATTGATTCAGTTAGTGAGTTCAAATTTACGCAGTAATTTATTAATAATGAGATCAAGGACCCTTGAATTCACTTTTTAATTTGGCTATTTGTAAAACGATGGATGACATTTGTTTATGGCTAATACTGATTATGAAACAAGCAATAAAATAAGCAGATTGATGCCATGCACTATTACCAAAAAACTACTCTGGTTTAAACACGCCAATCACATTTCCAGCAGAGCGCGATGCTTTGGCCACTTTTTTATCAGTCTGGGACTCTGAATAATGACACTTCACACACTGCAACTTTTCAACGTTATTTTCAAAATAAAGCATAATGGTGTCTAGTGCTCGACACTTTGGGCAGTTTGCTCCTGCGACAAATCGTTTTTTTATTTTATTAACCATGGTTTAAGAAATTTATTCGGTTCATCATCTTGGTATGATACTCCCATTCAAATTTGAGTGTTATCTCGTTTTAGTTTAAGTGCAACTAACAACACACTAAACGCTTGGGATAGCTAAAAAGTTCATAACAGGTTTTCATGATCCAATTTTCAAATGTTTCGTTAATGCGTGGCAGTAAAGTATTGCTACGAGATGCTAATGCTGTTGTCTACCCCGGCCATAAAGCAGGACTGATTGGTGCCAATGGGTGCGGTAAGTCTACTTTGTTTGCTTTGATAAGGGGGGAGTTACATACCGAGCAAGGGGATTTTCATATTCCTAAAAATTGGCAAATCGTTTCGGTCGCACAAGAAACGCCTGCCGTTGAGCGCTCAGCTCTGGATTATGTGATTGACGGTGATAAACAATACAGAAAACTACAATCACAACTAGCATTGGCGGAACAAGCCCACAACGGCGAACAAATTGCTCATTTACATGGTTCATTGGAACAAGTGGGTGCTTATGATATTGATGCCCGCGCGGCGATTATCTTAGCTGGCCTAGGTTTTGCGAACGGCGTAATGAAAAACTCAGTCTCTGCCTTTTCTGGTGGTTGGCGAATGCGATTGAATCTAGCTCAAGCTCTGCTTTGCCATTCAGACTTATTGTTGTTAGATGAACCCACTAACCACCTCGATTTAGATGCAGTTATTTGGTTAGAAAAATGGCTGCAGCGCTATACCGGTACTTTGATGCTGATCTCTCACGATAAGTCTTTTTTGGACAGTACAGTGAATGAAATTATCAGTGTTGAGTCGCAGCAACTTATTAGTTATATCGGTAATTACGATGCTTATGAAAAACAACGTGCCGAACGTTTACGGTTACAAAGTTTGCAGTATTCAAAACAACAAGATCAAATTGCACATCTCGAATCTTTCATTAATCGATTTGGGGCAAAGGCAAGTAAGGCTAAACAAGCACAAAGCCGTGTAAAACAATTGGCAAAAATGGAAACATTGCTGCCGGTTATGGCCGCCTCTGAATTTAGCTTTGAATTTTTTACTCCGCCTAAATTACCCAATCCTCTAATAAAAATGGAGCAGGTAAAAGTAGGGTATGACGATATTATTATTCTGGAAAAATTACATCTGAATTTAGTACCGGGCAGCCGTATCGGCTTGTTAGGTAAAAACGGTGCAGGTAAATCTACCCTAATCAAATTGTTAGCAGGCGAAAAGTCACCCATGGAGGGGTTATACGAAACCTCTGCCGGATTACGTATAGGTTATTTTGCTCAACACCAATTAGAATTTTTACGAGGTGACGACTCAGCCATTGCCCATATGCAAAGGTTAGATAAAAAAGCCACCGAGCAAAGCCTCAGAGATTTCTTAGGAGGTTTTGGTTTTCGTGGTGATAATGCGTTAAGTAAAGTCGCACCTATGTCTGGGGGTGAAAAAGCCCGCTTAGTATTGGCGCTAACTGTCTATCAAAAACCAAACTTGTTGTTGCTGGATGAGCCCACCAATCACTTAGACTTAGATATGCGCCATGCGCTCAATATTGCGCTACAAGGTTTTGAAGGAGCAATGGTATTGATCTCACATGATAGATTTTTGCTGACCTCAGTCTGTGATGATTTTTATTTAGTGGACTCAAAACAGGTGCAACCCTTTGATGGTGACCTAGATGACTACAAAGATTGGATCCTTAAAGGTGATAAGAGCGGTGATAAAGGCACTAACACAGAAAGCGACAAAACCAATGTTAAGCCAGATCGTAAAAACATTAAACGCTTAGAAGCAGAATTTAGGCAAGCCACAAAACCACTAAGGAAAACCATAGAAAAACACGAAAAATCTATGGCTGCAGCCCAAACAAAACTAAAGGCTCTCGAACAGCAACTCGGTGATACTGAGTTATATAACGCCGAAAATAAAACTCAACTTAAACAAATATTAGCCGACCAAGCTAAGTTGAAATCCGGCCTAGAAGAGTCAGAAATGTATTGGTTAGAGGCTCAGGAAGAGTTAGAGATTAAACAAAAAGAATTTGAGATTGAAAGTCTTGGTTAACATCATGCTTCCTGACTTGCATAGACATGGATAGGCCTATTTTTGTTTATCACAAGGATAAAGAAAACGATTGAGTGGCTGAGTTAGCGTACGTCTATTTTCAAGATGTTAGACATGACCCACCTTGGGTCAGTCGTCCTTGGGACATCACAGCAGATGCCCAAAACCTAAGCTAGATCAAAAGCTGCCATTAAGAGATGTGATTTACTAGCCACAAATTTTTAATGTTTTTATGTTTTAGTCTTAATTCTAGCTTTAAAGATTAAAATCACGGGTTAGATATCGATTAACAATACGCTCAATTGATGTATTCTATACACATGATAAATCATATCTTTATTGTTGATGTTCTCAGAGCCCCAAACCAATCAAAATGTCCGTTATGGTGAAATAGTTGAAAGTGACTTTAGGCCGCCCTGGTGGGCTAAAAACAGACACGTACAGACTATTTTCCCACGTTTTATTCAAAAACGCGCCAAGCTTGTTTACCGAAAAGAAAAGTTACCCTTACCTGATGGTGATTTCGTTAATTTAATTTGGGCGGGTGATGTACAAAAATCATCTGGTTTAATTGCTATGTTCCATGGTTTAGAGGGCTCAATTCGTTCTCATTATACTAACGACATGGCAGCAAACTTTGTTAAGCAGGGGTATGCAGTGGTGTTGATGCATTTTCGTGGTTGTGGCGGTGAACAAAACACAACACCTAGAGCATATCACTCAGGTGAAACTGAGGATGCATGGTACTTCTTGAATTGGCTTGAACATAAATTTCCTGAAACACGCAAAGTGGCGATGGGTTTCTCTCTTGGCGCTAACATGTTGCTAAAACTCTTGAGTGAACAGCCAAAACAGAGAATTATTAAGGCCGCCATGGCCGTGTCTACTCCCTTTAATTTAGCTCTTTGTGCCAATAGTATTACTCAAGGATTTTCAAAGGTTTACCAAGCCTACTTATTAAAAAGTATGGTAAATAATTTGTTGATTAAGATGCGTAATATGGATTATGGCAAATTGTTAAAAGTAACAGAGTTCCAGATAAAGCAGTTTAAAAGCTTTAGAGAATTTGATGAACATATCACTGCACCATTACACGGTTTTGAGGGAGCAGACGATTATTACCAAAAGTGCAGCGCACAAAATTTCCTTAAGGCCATCGCCACACCTACTTTAGTGGTCCACGCCAAGGATGATCCTTTTATGCACATCAGTATCGTGCCTGATGTCAAAACGTTATCACCAAAAGTGTGTATTGAATTGAGTGAAAAAGGTGGGCATGTAGGTTTTATGCAAGGTACACCATGGCGTCCTGAAATTTGGATTCAGCAAAGAGCCAATCATTTTTTTCAGCCCTTTATTGATGACAACGGTAATCTCTTATCTACAGGTATCCTGCAATGATTATTTCTATTGAAGACTTAACCGAAGAGACCTTACTGAATATTGTTGAAGGCTTTGTATTACGTGAAGGTACCGAGTATGGCGAAGCTGACGTTTCACTCGAAGAAAAAGTGCTGCAAGTGCTGGCGCAGTTAAAGTTAGGTGACGTGCTTTTAGTCTATTCTGAATTACACGAAACAGTGAATATCATCCCCAAGCAACAGCTCGGGGAATTTGAATTATCAGAGAGTCAGTAATAATAGAGCATCGGTGGGTTTAGTGAGCCACAAAAACTAGGTTAAAGTTGACTGGTACTATTAGTCCAATGCCACTTAATCCAGCCAATTTTTGCAATATCTCAATCCCGGAGGTTAAACCAAAATCTGTAGCCGATATTAAGATTGGTCGGGTGCTGGTAGCTACGATGCCATTATCAGCTTTGCGTGTGACCTGTATTGTTGTGCTAATAGTTTTGCTGATACCCATAATGTTTAACTCGGCTGGTAACGTCAATGATATCGAATTGCCCTTTGCAAGACGTAACACACTGTCAGGTAATTGCGCAGTTAAATTAGCCGAAGGAAACTTGTCCACTAAAAACAGTTTTTCTCGCATGCGGGTATCGCGAATTTCGATGCCTGAGTCGATGCTAGCGAGGTCAATTTTAATCTGTAATTCCCCTTCAGGATTAAATTCACCTTTTAGTGATGTGAACTGTTGAATTTCACTAATATGTTCATTTTTAGTTGATACAAAACTTAAGCTAGATTCGTCCTTAACTAGCATCCAGTGGGCGCCAGCTGTATAGCTGAATAAAGAAATATAGATAAAAATAGTACTTAGTAATAAAACTTTCATAGTGAACTCAAGTTGTTAGGAGTAATGCTGTTATACAGGTTGATTATCGTTGCCAAATTCACATTTAACTATGTTTAGCCAATCAACATTTTGATCACCCATAATAAAAAAATCAGGATTAACAACACTTGTACGCAAGTTGTAGCTCAAAGGGGCAAAATCATGTGCCAATATTTTACCTCCGGCTTCGACCACTATGCATTGAGATGCACCCGTATCCCATTCTCCCGTCACGCCAAACCGTAAAAATACATCCGCTTTACCTTCAGCAATAAAACAGGCTTTGAGGGAACAACTGCCCGCAGGTAAGGTTTGATAAACACGGTCTTCACTTAGACTGGATATGACTTTCTCTCGAGGTTGTCTGCGGCTAATGGCAATAATTAGCGGGTCCTCGTTTGGCGCTTCTAAATTACGCACAAAAATTTGTTTGTTCTCTACAGGGCATTCTTTAAATGCGCCATGACCTCTCAATGCAGAATACAACGTTTCGCCTGTGGGCCAGTAAATGACACCCATAATCGGAACATTGTTTTCTATCAATGCAATGTTAACAGCAAAATCACCACTGCGGGCGATAAACTCTTGAGTGCCATCAATAGGGTCTATGAGCCAATACCGTGTCCAAGTTTTACGAAGTGCTAGTGAGCCAATTTCAGTCTCTTCAGACATAATAGGAATATCTGGTGTTTCCTTTCTCAACATATCCATAATGACTTCGTTGGCTTTGTAGTCCGCTGTAGTGACAGGGGAGTCGTCCTCTTTTTGAAAACTAGTGAAATCACCACTGTCGTATATTTCTAGCACTACTTTACCTGCTTTGACTGCTGACCTTTTGGCTATTTCAAAAAGCTGTTGTGCATTTTCTGTTGGCATTAACGTGCCCTCTTCCATTTTTCAGCAAGTAACAATGCCGCGATACACCTTGCTTCTATAAAATCATCTCTGGCTAATAATGCATCTATGTTATGAATCGACCATTTAACCACTTCTAGAGGCTCAGGCTCATCACCAGGTAATACTTCAGGATATAAATTTTCAGCAATAAAAATGGTCATTTTAGCATCAAAAAATGCAGGAGCCATACTAACACTATGCAACGGATGTAATGTGTTTGTCCCAAAGCCTATTTCTTCTTTTAATTCTCTATTAGCGGCCACTTCTGCCGACTCACCCGGGTCTATCAATCCCTTGGGAAAGCCTAATTCGTAAGTATGAGTGCCTGCAGCATATTCTCTTACTAACAAAAATTCATCATCATTGATAAAAGGCACCACCATTACAGCGCCTCTGCCACTGCCAGCCATGCGTTCAAAAATACGGGTTTCGCCGTTTGAAAATTCTAGATCGACCTGCTCGATTTTAAACAGCCCGCTTTTGGCAACTATCTTACGAGAGTGAATTTGTGGAAGTGATTTTTTATTGTTTGTGTTGCTCATGAATTTTTCACGTTAATATAGTCGCTGATTTCGTCTGTTACAAAAGTAAATTGAATTTTAAATCGATGAATTATTTAGTATTTTAAATATACCTGTTAAATAGAGGACATGCCACTTGTCAAAGCTTGCTTGGAAAGATATTCACACTGTGTTGCTTGATATGGACGGCACCTTACTCGACTTGCACTTCGATAATCATTTTTGGCTAGAACATATGCCCAAAAAATTAATGGAGAAACATGGCATGTCGTTATTAGCGGCCAAAGAGATGATGGCCATTGAGACTGAACAGGTCATGGGAACTTTGAGTTGGTATTGCTTAGATTTTTGGGCAGACAAACTTGATGTCGATATTATGGGGGCTAAACGCGAGATGGAACACCTTATTAGTATACGTGAAGACAGCTTACCTTTTATTAATGCCTTAAAAACTTCAGGGCGAGACGTAATATTGGTCACTAATGCCCATCCTGACAGCTTATCATTAAAGGTAGAGCATACTCGACTAGACAACCATATCGACCAATTAATATCGACTCACGAGTTCGCCGTCACCAAAGAATCGCAAGTTTTATGGCAAAAGCTTCAGGTAAAACTTGGTTTTAATCCGCAACACACACTATTTGTTGATGACAGTTTGGGCATATTAAAAGCGGCTCAGGACTTCGGTATTAAACACCTTCTGGCTGTTAGCAACCCTGATAGTCAGCAACCTGTTAGAGAGATCAGCGAGTTTCCATCAATACAGGATTATCGTTATTTGCTGGACGATATCGAAGCGAACCCGTTTATTAATTGAATTGGGATTAGGACAAATTAATTAAACGCTCAATAACCATAAAACACAGTGATTTTAAAACTGTCTTAACTGTTTTAAAACTGAATCGGATAATATCCATCAGCATCAACTTTACCAAAAAACTGTGCGGCCTGATGTACTTCTTTTGGTAAGCTGGCTTCGGGTTTAAAGCGTCCTATAATTTTAAAGTTCATGTTGGCTGGAATAATTGTTTTAGCCGTCAAACCAAAACGGTTAGGTGGTTTAACATCGACCACTACACTGCCATTTTCACAGCTTAAGTTTGCATTAAAGTTACCTAAGTCAATCACGCCAGTGATGCCAGTAAAGTTAGCGTTTAACCATTGGCCTTTACCTGTAAATTTTTGACATCCCGCCTCATAGTCGACTTCATCTAGTTGAACCTTGAAACGTCCGTCAGCTTGCACGGGAATAGGTAATGGTAACAAACTGATCACTAAGTCGGTGGGTATGTAAGCCAGTAAGTTTTCTACTTCTAGATGCTGGCCTTTAAAACTAATATATCCGTTTGCTGATATTTGTTCGACATCACGTATATTGCCGACTTTTAGCTGTGCGCTTATCTCGCCTAATAACAATGGGAAAAAAGAAAGTGTCCAGTTGACATCAGACACCGGCAAGCTATTTATTTGTGTTCTTTGCGCATGACCATTCCAAATGGTGCCCGATATGCCACCCACACTAATTCCTTTGGCCAGCTGAATTTTCGATAAAATATGGACTGCAGGTAAGTTAACAATTAAAAATACAAAATAAACCACAAGGCATAAGCTGCCCCATTTCAAAACTGACTTCATGATTTCCCTAGTTTTAAACGACGAATTTTAACTTGCCCAGGCAAATCAGATGCTGTGATATCAATGTCTAATATGCTGACTCCCGTTTTTTCCATGGACTGTAACCAACTCAGTATGTCATTAAAGGGGGCTTGATCAATCCAAACTTGTAATTCGTCACCTTGAGGTTGCATCCGAGAAATAGCAATTTTCATGCGGCTAGCTGATTGATTTACTGCTTGAGGCAAGGAACCAGAAAAGCGCGTGTTGTTGTCACCACTACTGCGCAGTTGAGCAGCTCGATTAGCATTTTTCTGTACCCATGCAAGTAATTCTGTTTGATTGTTAACGGCGGTTTGACCTCGCTCTAGTGAAGTATTTAATGGCGACCAAATACCCCAGTAAAATATCGCTACTATTACTAACACCGCTGAAATAATCACTAAGCGTTGTTCACGCTCACTTAGTTGTAAAAATGTACTTTTTAGCTTGTCCATATTAACTCCTAATCGACAACGAGCCGATTACCTGATTGTCTTTTTGATTAATAGAGCCTTGCTCAACGGTAAACCCTTGGGCTTCTGCTTGACGCTTAAACTTGTCTAAGGCATCAAAATTATTGGCAACAACTTGAATACGCAATTCTGCCCGACTACTGTCAAAGCGCATAGTTTGAGGTTTAACCTGAGATGCTGAAAATGCGGGCTCGAGTTGACTCAACATAATTAACATCGATGCACCACCACCACTTTGCTCTAAGGTTTTCATTTGGCGCGTCATGGTGGTTCTGAGATCGCGATATGCCCCTGCCTTAGGAAATGCACGTTTGTATTCGCTACTAACCTGTGCCTTTAAAGTGGCTAGTTGCTCATTCAGTCGATTTTGCTCTAGGCTTTTATCAATCAAAGTGGTGAACAATGCAACCACTGCCAAAACCGCGGCTAAACGCCATTTTTTCCATTGGCCGCCAACTTTTTTGCTAATTTTGTACTCGCCTTGCAGCAAGTTGAATTTGGCTGGTTTCACCCCTTGGGCTAACACTTTCATCGGCAGTTCGAGAGGCATAACAGAGACGTTTAGATTGTCTATATTCGACAAATCTGTACCTGAATAATCATTAACCAAAAGCGCTTGTTCGGTTTGTTTGGCATATTGTCGTGCATGATGCTTGATGGCTTGTATTAACCAGTCTCTTTCACCCTGTAAACCCGCCCAATCATCTTTACGAACCAGCAGTTGTTGACCTAGCTCCAAGATAGACCAAACGTTTTTATCCGCCAATGGCAGCGCTAAAACGTCGGGTATCAGTTGCTCGCAGGCTAAACCAGCGCCTTCGATTATATTAAGCCAGCTTTGTAACTTTTCTTTATTAACAATGGCGACAGCTTGTTTATTGCCATCTTTGGGGCCTAAGGCAAAAAACTGTTGTGAAATGTCACCGCTTATTTCCTCTTCTAATATAAACGGAATAGCAGCTAAGGCTTTTCTCCCAGCTTTTTCTGGCAACTCCACCCACTTCAGTAAAATATCGCTAGTGGGAACCAATGCACAAATCGGTCTTCTGCCAGCCCGGTCTGCCAAGGTGGCTAATTGTGCTGCGTCGGGCAATTCACCAGAGGCAATAATTTCGTCTTGTTGGCTAGACCACACAATCCAATGAATTGTTTCATCTGGGTTGGCACCTAGGCGTACTACTAACTGTTCCATAAGGTTTAGATACCTTGTTGCTTATAATGGATTAAAAAAGCTATTTTGTTAAAAGCCAGCTCGTTAAAAACTAGTCTGTTAAAAGCCACTAAAGTCACGCCTGATGATACTGACATTATTACTTGGGTCGACCTTAAACAAGGTTTGCATAGCAAAAGTAGCATCATTGTACTGGGCCTTAGTGTGTAAAATAAAATGGAATGTTTTTACTTTAAAGCGTTTTTGTTTATCACTGCTCAGTTTCAAGGCTTGGATACTGGGTAAAGCCAAAAAGCTTGCGACATCTTTAAACCCCTCAGGATCTCGACTGGCCAGTACGGAATTAGTGTCAGATAAACTGAGTCCAGTCGCGGCAGCAAGAACGGCAGCGTTTTCTTCGCTTACCGTGTTGACGTTAATTTCAAATAAATTATTATTGGGTAGCACACACGCTAATTCTAATAATTCTCTCAGCCAAGTCATTTCTACTCCGTTAATCAAACGCAATTCTGACTTATCAACCATATAGTTATTAGCTGCAATATAGGGGAATTGACGACTTTCGTATTCGCTGTCTTCGGCTCCAACATCCTGCGGGTTGTTGTCTGTGTCTAACCAATCAACAAGTGAGTCTCGCACTAAATCACGGTTATAACTAGGGATCTCTGGTTCAATATTATCTAATAAGTCCATAAAAGCCTCTTTCCGAGCAGCCAGCAAAGATGTACCGCCTTCCCCAGAAGTAGCAACCTTTAACGCATTCAGATTAAAACAGCTTTGCATATCAATTAGCTGTGCTTGAATGCCTCCACCTTCAATAGGGTAGATAAACTCTTGATTCCATGGCTGTTCAAGGTGAATAACCTCACCATCTTCTTCCATCAGTTTTTGAATGGATTTTCGCGCATATTGCTCAGCGCCCATGGCATACCAATAGGCCTGATTGTTGTCTTTTATGTTGGAGGCACGTTTAATTTGTAACTGTAAACGGCCACCCATTTCTGTCGCCAGTACACTTACAATAGCCACAATTAATAACACTATGATTAAGGCAACCCCTTGCTGCTTGGGTTTAATATATATCATATGCCATTGGCCAAGATAAATTCACGACGAATTTCACCAAAGGTTTTGCTGACTAAGGTAATAGAAATCGCAATAGGTATGTTTGCATTAGAGTAGCTTTCTTCCCATTCTTCAGGCTTTTCTAATTGCTCAACCTCAGTTAAAAAACTGACTCGAAAATCTTCAATATCTGACAACAGGATTTTTATTTTAGGCTCGTAGCCAATCACGTTGTCTACATAATTGCCGTACAAACGTTGCAGTTGTTCTTCCTGTAAACGATAACCAATAGCTTGCAGTGTGCTGCGAGGTAACAACATTTGTGGGTTATGCCAGCCTGCTCGCACAAATCCAAGGCCGTCAGCATCACTGTTTAGTACATCTTCGCCACCGGATATTACTGCACTTACTGGCTCGCCATTAACACGTAAAGCACGAGGCACAATCTGCAATATATCTCGTTCAATAGTCAGCATGGCTCTTTGTAATTCTTCCAATTTAGCGAAGCGCTCAGAAGACAGTTGGTCGCTGTTAATTACCGAGTTAAGCACACCGGTACTCGCCAAGCCGATAAGTGTAAAAATCGCCATAGCCACCAGTATTTCTATTAGGGTAAACCCGCGTCTATGACTATTTGGCATACTAATCATTTTGTTGTTTGCTTAGCGATAAAGGTACTTGCCGAGGTCACAGTGCCTTGGTATTGCTCGTCCAAGCCAACAGACACAAGCACTTGCACCATGTCATTATCGTTGGTTTTAGTGACTCGCTGTTGCCAGTACCATTTTCGGCCACCCATTTCTTGCTCGCCTTTCTGATTGTTTTTGACCGGCCAAGTCGTATCTATGTGAAGTTGTGTAAGGCGATTGTTGGCAACCCAAGTGGCAAAGGTAATATCTTCAATTTGTGCAACCCCTGTCAGATGATCGCTTGCTGCCTTCATGATAGCAGTGCCTGTTAGCGCAAAAATGAACATCGCTATCAAGACTTCAAGCAAGGTCATCCCAGATAGGTATTTGACTTTTTTTGTATGTAGAATGTTAGGGCGCATCCAATGGCCCTTCGCTTGTCACAGGGGTGCTATCTTGGCCATCAATACGATAATAGGCAGCTAGCTCATTACCAAATTCAGGCTCGTAGGCTAGAGTGATTGAAAACGGTGTGATTTCGCCACTAGAAAAAATAAATATTTGTGGCGGATCGAGTTTTTTTTCTTCTTCTTCACTACCTATTTCTACCCCGTCATTAGATACAGAAAGCTCCTCATCAAATACGTCGCTACTGAATAAACTGTCTTCGGTTTCCCAAGGTAGGTCTGTTAAAGACAACTCCAAGCTGAATAAGTCGGGTAATCTGTGCTCAGCAAAAGTGTCATCCTGTTCCAGCTTTTGCCATTCTTGCTCTTCATCTAGATACATAAAATAATAGCTGTTGTCATCATCTTCGACCCGCAAACCCAATTGCCTTTGGTTTAGCACCGCGAAGTCTGACGCCATGTTAAATACTACTTGTAAGCGTTGACTTTGTTTTTTGAGCAATTCCTGTCCATTTTCGCCAGAATAACCTAGTACCACTGCGCCTGTTGCCAACCCCATGATAAGCAACACCAACATCACCTCTAGTAGTGTAAAACCAGCATGTTTTGCAAAAGGTGTAGGGCGAAATTTCATGTTAGCTGGTAGTCAATTTAATTAATTCAAGTAGTCGTTTAGATTCCAGTTACCAATATCATCTTCGGTGCCGGGCTCGCCGTCTGGGCCGTTAGAAAATATGTCAATCTGGCCTAGTTCACCTGGGCTAAGCAATTGGTACGGGTTGTTCCAAGGATCATTAGGTAGGCGCGTGATATAGCCATTTGCTCGGTAGTTACGAGGGATTGGGTCGACAGTTGGTTCGCTGACTAAGGCTTCTAAACCCTGCTCTGATGTGGGGAACACATTGTTGCTTAATTTATATTGGGTTAACGCATTTTCTAAACTTTGGATATCAATGGCAGCGGTTTTAATTTGCGCTTCTTCTTGGTTGCCCAATATTTGCGGTGCAATCATGCCCGCCATAATACCGATAATCAGCAATACCACCATGACTTCAATTAGGGTGAAGCCTTTGTTCTTTCGTTTGTTCTTGTTTAAAGAGTCAAGTTGTTTCATTAGATATTCACCATAGAGTTTAATGCCATAATAGGTTGTAGGATCGCCAGTACAATAAATAGGACTACTGTTGCCATAGTCACAATTAAAATAGGCTCGAATACTTTGAGTGATACACCTACCAAAGATTCAAATTGTCTGTCTTGATTATCTGCTGCACGTCCCAGCATTTGTTGTAATTCACCACTTCGCTCACCTGATGCGATCATATGCATCATCATAGGTGGAAACATTTTGGTTTGTTCTAGCGATGCTCGCAAGCTCGAGCCTTCTTTTACAAAACCTGCAGCCGTGTTGACCGCAGCCCTTATCTGTAAGTTCTCAAGTACCTCACTAGCAATGCGCATACTTTCTAATAGTGGCACCGCACTTGAAGTCAAAATACTTAATGTACGAGCAAACCTTGCGGTATTTAAGCCTTTTGATAATTTGCCAATAAAGGGTAAACCCAGAATAAATTTGTGATAGCGCTTTTTCATGACGGGTTGCTGTAACACTCTATTGACGATCACTATTAAAATCACCAACACTATGCCCAGTGCTAAGCCATAAGCTTGTAAAAATTCACTTACATCAATCAGTATTTGCGTAATGGTAGGCAAGTCTTGACCCATATTTTGAAACTGTCCAACAATTTTCGGAACCACTACCGTTAACAGCAATAAAACGATAGCAAAGGCAAAAAACATCATGATGCTTGGATACACCATAGCCTGCGTAATTTGGCTTTTTGTTTGTTGACGTTTTTCGGTATAATCGGCCAAACGATTAAGTACGGTATCGAGATGTCCTGATTTTTCACCTGCGGCAACCATCGCTCGAAATAAATCATCAAATACGTGGGGAAATTCTGCCATAGCATCAGCTAACGTATGGCCTTCAACGACTTTACTGCGCACAGCCATCATCATATTTTTTTGACGGGGTTTTTCACATTGCTCGGCAACGGCTAACAAGGCCTCTTCAATAGGTAAAGACGCCTCCACTAAGGTGGATAGTTGGCGGGTAAGTAGAGATAAATCAGCTGCAGATATAGTGTTTTTAAATAAGCTGAACCCTGCTTGTGACTTGCGTTCTTTTTCAGCCACTTGATCAACTTGCATGGGTATTAACCCTTTTTCACGCAATTGTTGACGTATTTGTCTTGGGTTATCCCCTTCTAAAACCCCATTTTTGGTTTTGCCACTTTTATCCATGGCTTGATATGCATAAGCAGCCATTTAATCTTCCCTTGTGACTCGCAGCACTTCTTCAAGTGAGGTAAAACCTAACAATACTTTGCCACAACCATCATCACGAATACTGGGTGTGTTTTGGCGAATATATTTTTCAATCGCTTGCTCACCGTGGCCGGTATGAATCAGTTCTCGTATACCTTCGTCGACTACCAATAGTTCGTGAATGCCTGTTCTGCCACGGTAACCAGTTTGATTACAAGCAGCGCAGCCCTTTGGTTTATGGATGGCATGATTAGAGGCATTCGTTAGTTTTATGCCTAAGATCGCACACTCTTGTTCGCTGGGTATATGTGAGGTTTTGCAATCTGGGCATAATGTCCGTACCAATCGTTGCGACAATACTGCTAATAAACTAGAGGATAACAAGAAAGGTTCGATACCCATATCTTCTAACCGGGTTATGGCCCCTGCAGCGGTGTTGGTATGCAAAGTCGACATCACTAAGTGACCGGTCAAACTGGCTTGCACACTAATTTGTGAGGTTTCTAAGTCGCGAATTTCACCGACCATCACTACATCAGGATCTTGACGCAATATGGCTCTTAATCCGCGAGCAAAAGTCATATCGACCTTAGCATTAACCTGTGTTTGACCGATACCTTGTAAATCAAATTCTATGGGGTCTTCAACTGTTAGAATATTACGATCTTTGGAATTAATTTCACTTAAGCCCGCATACAAAGTGGTCGATTTACCCGAACCTGTAGGGCCCGTGACTAAGATAATGCCGTGGGGTTTTCGCACTAGACCTGAAAAAACATCACGGTTGGTCTTGGTCATACCTAAATCTTGCAGGTTTAGGCGCACGTTGTTTTTATCGAGTAAACGTAATACTACACGTTCGCCATGACTAGATGGCATAGTGGATACCCGTACGTCAACGGCTCTACCTGCAATACGCAAGGTGATACGACCATCCTGTGGAACACGTTTTTCGGCAATGTCCATTTTCGACATCACTTTGATACGGGATACCAACATCGAGGCCATTTTACGATTTGGACGTAAAATTTCTCGTAATACCCCATCTACTCTAAACCGCACTAAAAGCTGGGTTTCGAAGGTTTCAATATGAATATCTGACGCACCTTCCTTGATCGCTTCACCTAGCATGGCGTTGATGAGTTTGATAATGGGGGCGTCATCTTCGCTTTCTAATAAATCTTCGGTGTTGGGTAAATCTTCAGCGAGACTAAACAAATCACTTTCATTGCCAATGTCTTCCATTAATTGTTTGGCCGCGGATGAATCACGTTGGAAAGCATTGGTTAAGAGAGACTCAAACTTATCAAGTTCAATTTCTTTAAGACGAAATTCAGCACCTAAAAAGCGTCTAACTTCGGCAAATACCTGAAATTCAGTATCTTGGGTATGATACAAAATTGCAGGCTTTTCACCTGTATCAAGCAATACTTGATGACGCTTAGCAAAACTAAACGCCAATTGTTTGTGCTCAGGCTCGTCAACAGGCATATCGAGATCAGTGCCTGACTCTAGCAATGCCTGCTCCTCGGCATCAGTAGCGCTTAAGTGGCCGGCCGGCATAACTAGTTGTTACCCTTTTCTTTGTCTTTGTTCATAATATAATCTTCAAATGACGGCGGTAAACTGAGTTTGTCATTCCACTCTGGTAAGGTCGGGCCTTCAGTATTTGGCATCAATGGAATACCTTGTGATTGGCGTTTCAATTGCTCAGCACGAATATACTGGTATTTTTTATGACTAATTTCATTCATGGTGACGCCATCACGTATAATGGTTGGGCGAATAAATACCATCAAATTACGTTTGCTTACACTAGTAGACGTCGATTTAAACAAGTTGCCAAGGATGGGGATATCTCCTAATAATGGGACTTTAGAGACACTTTCTTGTACCGCATCATCGATTAATCCCCCCAGTACTATTGTACCGCCATCATCTACTATGACAGAGGTTTTAATCTCACGCTTATTAATAATAACGTCAACTGACGTTGCACCGCTGACGCTAGACACTTCTTGCTCAATTAACAGTTGTACCGCGTCACCTTCGTTAATTTGTGGGGTCACTTTTAACTTGATACCCACTTCTTGACGGTCGACAGACTGAAATGGGTTGGCGTTATTTGAGCCTGTTGTCGAACCTGTAATGATAGGCACTTCTTGACCGACTATAAAAAATGCTTCTTCGTTATCCATAGTGGTAAGGTGGGGAGTAGCCAGAAGGTTCGAATTAGTATCAGTACTCACTGCTTGAAGAACCGCGCCCCATCCATCTTTTACGCCTCCGAGTAACAAGCCATTTACGCCGCCAAGTAAAGAGGCTAAACCGGATAAGTCTCCGAGTTGAGATTTTTCTGTAGGTACAACTACCGTATCACCGTTAGAGGTTGTGGTAATGGAATCTACAAGTATTTTGTCTTGTGCTTGATTAACGCCAACAGCGAGAGAACCTATGCCCACCACTCCATTATTAAATTGTGTGCCACCACCTTTTTCATTAGCCCATTGCACGCCTAACGTAGTGCCGTCACCTTCAAATACTTCGACAATAATAGCCTCCACTAGTACTTGCGCGCGGCGCACATCTAGTTGACGTATTACGTCTTCCAGTGAACGCATCATATCTGGCTCAGCCGTTATCACTAGTGCGTTTGAGTCTTTATGAGAATCAATACTAACATCGCGATTAGTGCTTTGGCGGCCCTTAGTTGAGCTTTTCTCTTCAGCTTGGATACTGGCACTGACACCCTGTAACACTTTGACTAAATCTTCCGATTTAGCGTAATTCAAAAAGATGACACGGGTATTACCACTGGTTTCTAATTCAGAGTCCATTCGCTCAACTAAATTAATTAAACGTTTACGGGCTTTGACGTCACCACTGACAATAATACTATTAGTTCTATCATCGGCTACGACTCTTGGATCAGATTTACCGCCTGAGTTCGACTTGCCTTGAGATTTATTAACACTATCGATAATACGCACCAAATCGGTGGCAGACGCATATTTTAATTTGATGATTTCGACTTCTTCGTCGCCTGCTTTGTCGACACGTTCAATTATTTCCACTAAGCGATTAACCACGGCAGCACGGCCAGTGAGCATCATCACGTTGGATGCATCGTGACTGACCACATTACCGCCGCCAGCTGTATCGTTCAGTTGGCGCAATAGTGGTGCAAGTTCTCGAACAGGTACGTTATATACAGGCATAACTCGGGTGATCATTTCATCACCATCAAAAGGACTGCCTTCCACTACCGGTATATTCGAGGATTTTGCATCTTTGGAGCGTATAACTTTGATCACACCACTGGACATTGTGACCGCTGAATAACCGTAAACTTGCAGCACGTTTAAGAAAAACTGGTAATATTGATTTTCATTAAGCAAGTCATAACTGCGCACGGTTATTTTCCCCCGCACATTAGGATCAACAATAATGGTTTTCTTGAGGTTTTTACCCACAATATTAATAAATTCACTGATTTCAGTGTTTTTAAAATTTGGAGAATAGTCCGCTGCGGCCACTAGGCTCGAAACAGCAAATAACGCACTGCCAACAATTAGGAGTAATCCTTTAAATAGTCTAGGGCGACTGCTAACAAGCAAGCGATTGCGTAAGGTACACATCATATTTCTGGTTCCTCTTCCCCTTGGGGCAGATCAAGGTAAATAGTAATAAGTTCATCTTCGCGTTGTACAGAAATTTGCAAAGATTGTAGTTCTTTGAGCATATTCATTGCTTCTAAGGCTTGTTGCATATCAGTTAAATCTAAGCCATTTATGTCAGTAATGACATCACCTGATTTTAACCCGGCAGCTTTAAATAAAGCAGGCTTTTTACCGGGGCTAACGCGGTATCCCAAAAGTTCACCATTAGGTCGATGTGGCGATACAGCAATGTAGTCAATAAAGCTGGCTGGTTGGTCCTGTAATTCTTTACTAGCTTGAATGGCATCGTCAGACAATGTTCGGCGCCCTAGGTCTCGAGTATTGGGTTGCGAAATTGTCACTGGCGCTTGAATAGGTTGATTAATCGATTGGTTGGAAATTTTATTATAATCCACACCATCTAACATCAGAGTTTCACTGCTAGAGCCATTTTTTATAATGACTCTGTCGGCATACACTTCCTTTAATGAAGCATTAGTGCCTTCAATTTTTTCACCAATACCATAGGTTTGTTGTTGGTTACGATTTTTTATTATTGCAGCGCCTTGATCTTTAACAGAGCTGGAAACTACACCGGTTAAAGTTAAATTAAGTCGAGTCACTGGTGCATCTGTCACTTCCTTTTCTTCGATTGGTTCGGCATTATAATCACCAAACAGGTTAAGCCGCTTGATATCAGCCAAGTTTAATCTGCTATTAGAATTTTTTAGGATAACGGGTTGACCACTCGATATGGTTTTTAACCTGCCATTATCAGCAGGTTGAGGCCACACACGCCAAGTTAATTCTGCTGCATAAGAAAGTAGAAAAATTGCCAATAGTGCAACGGCCAAAAAATTAATTTTTTGTTGGTTTTTGACTAGTTGGAGCCATAATTGATTAGCGGTATAATTAACGACAGTCATTGCCTCTTGGTGGGATAAATAATATTAACGTGTTGATGATAACCACTAGGAACAAAAGGAACAACTTTAATCCACCTTCGTTACAAAAAAACTACAAAGCAAAACTAAAAGGGCCTTGCCGGTGCAAAATAATCTTAAAGAAGGTCAAAGTGTGCGTTTAGACAAGTGGCTTTGGGCTGCGCGTTTTTATAAAACTCGCTCTATAGCCAGAGATGCGGTGCAATCTGGTAAGGTGCAGTACAACGGACAACGCAGTAAACCTGGAAAAATAGTAGAATTGGGGGCTAGTATAAAGATACCCCAAGGATCCGACCTAAAAGATGTTGTGGTACTGCAGATGAAAGAACAGCGCCTAGGCGCACCACTTGCGCAATTAATGTATAAAGAAACCCCAACCAGCGAAACGTTACGCGCAAGTAATGCAGAAGCAAGAAGATTGAGCGCCTTTCACAGCCCAAAACCTGACAGCCGGCCAGACAAAAAACAACGCCGCCAAATTATTCAATTTAAACAACAGTAATACTTAAGGTAACAAGGTAAACAACATGGCTTTTGACCAACTTCATCGATATTTATTCAATCAAGGCAATGTAAGAGGAGAAATGGTGCGTTTAGAAAAAAGTTTTCAGGCCATTTTAGACTCTTACCCCTATCCACCTGTTATCCAACAACTTCTAGGTGAACTGATGGCTGCTGCTAGTTTGTTGACCGCCACATTGAAGTTTGAAGGTGATATTGCCATCCAAATCCAAGGCGAAGGGCCACTCAGTTATGCCGTTATTAATGGCACTCACAATCAGCAGTTAAGAGGTGTCGCTAGGTGGGATGAAGCGTTGCAAACTTTGCCAACTGAATTTGGTCAGTTGGTACAAAAAGGTGTGTTGGTGATCACAATTACTCCTGAACAAGGTGAGCGTTATCAAGGCATGGTGGCGCTGGATAAACCTACTTTAGCAGAATGTATTGAAGGTTATTTTGAGCAATCAGAGCAATTGGCAACTAAAGTCATATTGCGCACTCAGCTTAGTGAACAACCCGCAAAAGCTTGTGGCATGTTTTTACAAGTTTTGCCCCTTAGCAGTGAATCTACCCAGAAAGCGGATACAGACTTTGAACACCTTAGTGCTATTACCGATACTATAAAAGACCAAGAGCTGTTTAACTTGCCGGCTGAAGATATTTTGCACCGTTTATACCATGGTGAAGATATTGAACTATACCCCGCCACTAAAGTGGTGTTTAAGTGCAGTTGCAGCAAAGAGCGAAGTGCCGCAGCTTTGGCTGCAGTAGGTAAAGAAGAGTTACTTGATATAGTAGCCAAAGACGGTGATATAAAAATGAACTGCCAATACTGCCACACAGAATATAGCTTCGATGCTATTGATGTGGAAAGTATTCATGCAGGCACTTTTAATCTTCCCGTTGGACAGGGCTAGTTGCATATTAACATTTGATGATAACGTTTAGTTTGGGCTTGGACTGGCTCTGAGATGTAAAGAAAAGCGACTGATACTTTAAAGAATAGTAAAGTATCAGAGTGAAATCCGATGCCTAGTTTCTTGGCTAAACCTCATTTTATTTGATTAATCTAGACAAACACGTTCACCACGCTTCGCGATTTTGAAACCTTTTTGTTGAACCGAACTGTATTGTTCGCTTGAAGAATATCTAATTTTATTACTATGATTGATATGAAAAAATCGAACCTTTTTTTGTTCAGTCAAAGGCAAGTTTTTAAATCGAGTCATTGAATCTGCTACGCGAGGATGAGGGATCTTTGACATATCTCGCCCTGGCAATTCATTGTTATCGAAGAACGTAGCATCAAGGTATGCCACGTCAACTTGAGATATCATATCCTCAATACGGGTATTAAATTCCGTTTCCCAGCGATCCCAATCGTCAATGTCGGGCAAAAACAGTACACTTTTTGACGGGCCTTTAACAACATAGCCAGCTGTTTCAGAATACTCGTCGCGATGAGGCACCAAGTAAGCAGTAACCGATAAATCATCATTAAACACGACAGGTTTTTTGGGCATCATTGAGATCAGGTCAATGTTTTTATAGTTTACTAGTTGATCCCATGGCCCATTGTTTTCCAAATAATTTTGCATGCGTGGTAAAGAAAAAACGTTAAGTCCTTGGGTACCAATAGATTCATGTCCTGCGAACATCAAACCAGTATAATGACCAATATGTGCATGTGTTAAAAATACACCGGATAACCCAAGAGGAGCATTGCCGCCTTCACTCATGCTATCAAGCAGATTCATTTGTTCTCGTAAGTCAGGAGTGGCCTCAAAAAGATAACGGTTAGAATAACGATGATCGACTAATGCCCCTGATGCCGCCCATAATTTTAGAGAAGGGTTTACCCAAGCTGGATCATCTGGGTTCCCAATTTGGGGAGCTCCTCCGTCCTGCCCTATGCCTAGAATAACAAATTCGACGTCACAGGATAAAGAAGCCTGTTGATCCACAGAGGAAAGATCTGCGCAGCCTGCTGTCATTAAAGTCGAGGTGAATAAAAGAAGTCTGTAAAATTTCATGAAATATCCTCTGATGTCTATGAGTAGACATTGTAACATTTTGATCTCGTAATCTAGACAGGTTGTTTAATTAAGCTAATTTCTAGGATGGATACCCTAGGGGCAGAGCCATGTTAAATGTTGTTTGCAATATCTTTTCTCTTTCGCCATTCCACATAAGCTTGCTATCCACTTCGCAGCTATATATTTCTTGACGATTATTGCGCCATTGAATCATGTGTTCGGGTATGACAGGGCTAAAAACTCGTTGCTGTCTTTATTACACTTTTTTATTTCGAATGCTGTTTAATTTTTTACTTAATGGATAAATTATGTCTCAATATTAAATTGAAAACATAACACATATTAACTATTACAATGGGTATCTGTGAAATTTTTCAACAACTCGGCAAGTCTATATGGCCTTATTAACTCTGTTCTGTGAAGAAAACACACAAACAGGTTAAGATATTTAAATACTGTCACACTATTGAGCAACATGAAGAAAATTGATATTAATACTTGGTATAGAAAGGAACACTTCGAATTTTACTCTAGGTTCGAACAGCCTTTCTTCAATGTGTGTGCAACAGTTGATGTCTCTAAAACACTTAATTATTGTAAAGAAAATCAGCTTTCTTTTTTCATCTGTGCTTTGTTTCTTCTTGGTTACACGGCCAATCAAATAGAACCATTTAGGTTTCGCATAAACAAAAATGAAGTCGATGTGTATGATGAATTAGAAATAAGCTGCACTGTGTTAAACAGTGACGAAAGTTTCAGTTTTTGTGAGTTTGGTGCCTGTAGTCACTTTGATTTATTTTATCAACAGGCTGATCAACAGCTCACTAAACTAAAAAATGGTCATACATCCTTAGAGTCATCCAATACAAAATCCAATAAGATATTTTGTTCTGTTTTGCCTTGGTTACATTTCACAAGTTTTTCTCATGCCCAGAAACAAAGTAAACATGACTCGGTGCCCAGAATAGTGATGGGTAAATACAAAAAAAGTTATAACGAAATAGCGATGCCTGTATCGGTTGAAGTCCATCATGCACTGATTGATGGCTTACATGTAGGCCAATATTTCGAAAAGCTGCAACTGAATTTCAATCATTTCTTTGAGCACGAATAAAATGCTTATTCAAAGTGTTTTGAGGTGTTTTAGAACCAAAAGTTTTTCGTTATTATTTCTGCTCAGTAAACATGACAACCGATAAATCTCGATTAGCGGATGTTCATAATACTATTTTCTTTTTCTGTTGTATGGCCTTAAATAAACCTTCTAATTACACATACTCGTCATCAGCTACAGTAAAATCAGGTTCAACAAGTTCATTATTTTCAGGGTTAAGTACATATTGGTCAATTGAAGGTAAGGCGGTTAACACCATTTTTTCAGTTTCAGTTTCAGTTTCAGTTTCACAGTCACTGGCTCGGCAATCAGATGAATGCGGTGATATTGTCAATATCTGCTGTGGTGAATGTTTCACCAAAAGCGATCAAGCTTATATCTTGGCGGCCATGCTCAACAGCATAGCCAATAAACTGATGTCCTTAAGTCTGGCTAACTCATCACCTGATAACCAATAAACACGGTAGCAATTAATCCCCCTTGGGCATGATTTTGCAATGTTACTTTTCCAGAGTGCATTTCAACTATGCGCTTGATGATAGCTAAACCTAGCCCCGAACCTAAGCTTCCACGTGCTTTGTCGCCTTGAGTGAAAGGTTCAAATAGGCTTTGGATTTGCTCTTCTGGGATACCTGGGCCAAAGTCGCGTATGGCAAAGCATAGCTGCTTTTCTTTTTTATTATGCCGAGAAGTAATTTTGATATTGTTACTGCCATAACGAAAGGCGTTTTCGATTAAGTTATCTAACACTCTTTTTAATGCCACTCGCCTAATTAATGTTGTGGGTAGTGGCTCAAGATCTAACGTAATTCTATGGTTTTCTTCTATATTCCTGACTTGTGTGGCGTCCTTTATCAGGTCATTTAAATTACTTGCTTGCATACACTCTTGTTGGTCTTGGCGTACATAATCGATAAATTGATCAATGATTTCGTTCATATCTTCAATATCGTGGACGATGCCTTCTTTCACCCAGTCTTGTGATTCAGGTAACATTTCTGATGCTAGTCTGATACGAGTAAGAGGTGTGCGTAGATCGTGAGATATGCCAGCGGTCAATAATGCTCTGTCATCTTCGAGTTGTTTAATGCCTTTGGACATTTGATTAAAGGCATGGGTGACGGCTATTAATTCACTTGAGCCTTCTTCTTTTAGTGGTTTAGGCACTTGCCCTCGCCCTACTAACAAGGCTGCATCTTGAAGGGCTTTTAAAGGACGGTTCAATCGCCGTACAAAAATTAAACTACCACCCACACTTAAGATGCCAATCATCAATAAGTAAACTAAATGAGGTGAACCGTCTCCTTGTCCCAACCCCACCATGGGAATAGTGATCCAAATGTCGGGATTTTGTGGTGGATTGATCCAATATAAATAAGGTTCACCATGGGTGATCCTAACTTGCGCTTCGCCACCTAAACTATCTGATATTTGCCTTGACCAAAATTGATAGGGGGTGGCTTGCTCTAAACCATTTTTAATGGCTTGTGACTGGGTGTATACCTGCATACCAGCCGCTTTTAAAAAACGCGGGTCGAGTTCTGGGTTTTGGCTGCTGATGTCTTCAACAAAGGCTAGTTTGATTTGTGTCGCAAGCAAATTATTGATTTGTTGCACATTAGGGCTAACAAAATAAAAGGTCACAGAGACAAGAGATACTATTTGGTTGATAAACAGTAAGATGCTAATCAACAAAACGGTTTGGCCAAAGGCACTTTTGGGTAGGAACTTCACTTAGTATTAAGCACGGACGTTAAGCACGGATGTTAAGCCGCGCTGTCACCATCTGGAACAAACACATAACCAAGGCCCCAAACAGTTTGAATGTAACGTGGATTTGCAGGATCTTCTTCAAGCATGCGACGCAAGCGGGAAACCTGTACATCAATACTGCGCTCCAGCGCACTATAGTCTCGACCTCGTGCTAGGTTCATCAGTTTGTCACGGGACAGGGGCTCTCTAGGATGAGTAACTAAAGATTTGAGCACTGCAAATTCACCACTGGTGAGGGTCATTGCTTGGTCTTCGGCAGTCATTTCTCTAGTGCCAAGATTAAGTGAGTACTTACCAAATTCAATAATCTGTTCTTCAAGAGAAGGTGCGCCTGGTGCTTCGGTGGTTTTACGGCGCAGAACTGCTTTGATTCTGGCAAGTAATTCTCTGGGGTTAAAGGGTTTGGGTAGATAATCGTCTGCGCCCATTTCTAGGCCAATAATACGATCCACTTCATCACCTTTAGCCGTCAGCATTATTATGGGGATCCCGTTTTCTTTTTGACGTAAGCGACGACAAATAGATAAGCCATCCTCACCGGGTAACATCAAATCAAGCACCATAAGATGAAAATTTTCGCGCTCTAACAATCTATCCATTTGTTCAGAATTAGCAGCGGCTCTGACTTGAAAACCTTGTTCAACTAAATAGCGTTCCAATAGGCTGCGTAAGCGCATATCGTCATCGACTACTAAAATCTTTGTTGTTTCCTGTCCCATAACCTAATCCCAATCCCTATATGTTGCTTAATTGAATACACTACATGTGAAAGCCCGATAATTCAAAAGGTTGCCATGGCTGTCAAAGCATTTGGATTGTTACAAAGTTTGTCACAGGCAATAACATTGATAGTGGAAATGAACTTAAAAGAATTTTTTACCTGTTAAAGCGACATACATAGCGAAAACACCTACCAATGAATAAATCACTTCAAAAAAACTGATCTCGCCCGCTGTTTGGTTGATGAGCATTGAAATAATCATAGCGGCCAAAAGTAATGATGGAACAGCAATAATACCAATCAAAACCCGAATTTTAAAAGAAAGCTTTGGTTCATGATTCATTGGCTGTTGTCCGGTTTACTTTTCACTGACCCAGTCCATTTGAAAACCTGCACGGCGTTTCTTATCCATTAACTCTTCTAAAAGTGGCATTAAGATAAGCTCCATGGCCAAACCCATCTTTCCACCAGGTACGACTATGGTATTGATACGCGACATAAACGCACCATCAATCATTTTGAGTAAATAGGGGTAATCAACACTTTTCATTTCGCGGCGAAAACGCACCACTACAAAACTTTCGTCTTGGCTGGGTATTTCCCGAGCGCTAAAGGGGTTAGATGTATCGACTGTGGGTACACGCTGAAAGTTGACATGGGTGCGTGAAAATTGTGGGGTGATGTATTTAAAATAATCGTCGAGGCTACGTACTATGCTGCTCATGACAGCTTCGCGAGAATGACCTCTGTCTGTGGTGTCCCGGACAATTTTTTGGATCCACTCCAAGTTGACTATTGGCACCATGCCGACTAGCAGGTCAACGTGTTTGGCGACGTCTACTTCGTCGTTGGCTACCCCGCCATGCAAACCTTCATAGAACAGTACGTCGGTGTTTTCAGGTAAGTCTTGCCATGGGGTGAAGGTCCCGGGCATTTGATTAAAGGGTACGGCTTCGTCAAAAGTATGCAGGTATTGACGATGTTTGCCCATGCCAGTTTGTGCATATTCGGTAAATAAAGATTCGAGCATTTCAAAATCGTTGGCTTTGGGGCCAAAATAACTGATGTGTCGACCTTGTTCTTGCGCCTTGCGGATCGCAACTTCCATTTCAGGACGTGTGAACCGATGAAAGCTGTCTCCAGCTACCACAGCTGCATTGACTGACAAATTACGAAAAATGTGCCGTATAGCATTAGTCGTCATAGTGGTGCCTGCACCAGACGAACCAGTGATAGCGATTATAGGGTGTTTAACTGACATTCAACGCACTTTGCTGCTTAATGGATGTTATTTATAAGCAAGCTTGCTACTCGGGTCAAGAACTAGTTGACTGAAAGAGTTACTGCTTTACTGTTTTTAAATCGGCTCATGGTAGTGTGGGCGTGCTATAACAGCCTTTCCAGTTCGCCCTATTCTTACAGAATCATTTTACCATCGTTATAAGTTTGTTTCACTTTCAGTTTAAATGTTTGTCACTTTGGATGGGCATGTCCAGAAAAACGTAATGTCAGACTCGGTTATGATCAACAAAATACTCAGTGCAGACAATAAAATTCTGTATTCTTACTTAAGGCATGCACTTACATCTTCATGGCTCAGGAATAACGACCCAATTTAAAAATACGTAAGTTTGGGGTGCTAACAACATGGCTAATCTATGACAAAGTTGTTGTTTTTAAATAAGAATAATTCCATTAATTTGACTTTGATGCTGGGTTTAGGATTAATAAATTATTGAGTTCACAAGGGACGTTGCCTTGTTACTCTTGGGTTCATGATAAACAAATATTGATTGATAACTGTTTACTTAACGGTATTCAAATACCAGCTTATTCTGTAATTTTTTTATCTTCATGGGATGGTTTGTGCAGCTAATATTGCCGGTGCAGTTCTATGTAGTGGCGAATTGGCTAGTCACTTAGGGTTAGATTGACATGTGCATATTCACAATACTTTTTATGACGATCGTAGAATCGCGCAGGCACTTAATCAGTGGATGTGACAAGGGCAGTCAAAGCTGTCTCTGTTTCACACAAAAAGCACTATTTATTAGCTATTACTGCCACTATCACGAAATAAAATTCGCTATGCTGGGGTCATATCCTGTTCTATTAAGAGATTAAATATATAATCAACTGCATTGACGTAACAAGACTGATTAAATACAACGGTTAATAGTATTAACCAAGGGATAAAACAAAATGAATTTTAAACGAGGGATGCTTCTTGCCGTTATAGTGATGCTGATCGCCGTCTTTTTTATGTTTGATATAGGGCAGTATCTGACTCTCGAAAGCTTGAAGGCGCACCAACAAGGTTTGGCTGAATACATTCATTCAAACTGGTTGCAGGCATTCATTGTTTATTTTGTTATTTATGTCACTGCTACTGCTCTTAGTTTGCCCGGCGCCATTATTTTAACTTTAGGTGCGGGTGCCTTATTTGGTTTAGGTTTTGGATTATTGTTGGCCTCGTTTGCTTCTACTATAGGTGCCACTCTGGCATTTTTGGTGTCACGATTTTTGCTGAGAGATTGGGTCAAATCAACGTTTTCAGAGCGCATCAAAGCGATAGATAAAGGTGTTGAAAAAGACGGTCCTTTCTATTTATTAAGTTTGCGATTAGTCCCAATTTTCCCATTCTTTGTTATTAATTTAGTAATGGGCGTGACCAGTATTAAAACGGTCACTTATTATCTTGTCAGCCAAGTGGGAATGCTTATAGGGACTGCGGTATATGTCAATGCAGGTACGCAATTAGCAGAAATAGAGGCCGTATCTGACATCGTCTCTCGAGATTTGATTTTATCCTTTATTTTACTCGGAATATTCCCCATTATTGCCAAGCTTATGTTGAACTTCATCAAACAAAAGCGCGTTTATAGAGGCTGGAAAAAACCGAAGACATTTGACCGCAATATGGTGGTTATTGGCGCTGGCTCTGCAGGATTAGTGACCGCTTATATTGCGGCTGCGGTTAAAGCATCGGTCACCTTAGTAGAAAAGCACAAAATGGGTGGCGACTGTTTAAATACAGGTTGTGTACCTTCAAAAAGTTTATTACACGCAAGTAAATTAGCGCATACACATAAAGTATCTGCCAATGCAGGCGTGAATTATCAAGCACCAGAAGTCGATTTTAAAGCGGTAATGAATCAAGTGCATAGCGTGATCAAAACGATAGAGCCACACGATTCTATTGAACGTTATGAGTCCCTCGGGGTAAAAGTAGTAACAGGCAGCGCAACCATAGTGTCGCCTTGGCAAGTTGATATTCACACCGCTGATGGTGTTCAATCGTTAACCACTAAAAATATTGTGATTGCTACTGGTGCCAGTGCCTTTGTGCCGCCTATTCCGGGTTTGAAAGATATAGATTACCTTACCGCAGATAACTTATGGGACTTAACAGAGCAGCCTAAACGTTTAGTGGTGTTAGGTGGTGGGCCGATTGGTAGTGAGTTATCTCAAGCATTCGGTCGTTTAGGCACACAAGTAACGCAAGTCGAAATGTTGCCGCAATTGCTCGCCAAAGAAGACCCAGATGCAGCGCAGTATTTGTATGATCAATTAATTAAAGACGGTGTAGATGTGCGTTTGAATACCACCGCTACTGCTATCGAAAAAACTGCTGAAGGTAAATTTATTGTTTTAGAGAAAGACGGTAAACAAGAGAAATTGCCGTTTGATGAAATATTGATAGCAGTCGGGCGAATAGCCAACCTAAAAGGTTTTGGCTTAGAAAAGTTGGACATTGAAACCAACCGAGTGGTGGTGACTAATGAGATGTTACAAACTAAATATCCAAACATATTGGCCGCTGGTGATGTGGCGGGTCCATACCAGTTTACTCATACAGCAGCTCATCAGGCTTGGTATGCAGCGGTGAATGCCTTATTTAGGCCCTTTAAAACCTTCAAAGTCGATTATCGGGTTATTCCGTGGGCAACCTTTACCGACCCAGAAATTGCCACTGTGGGTTTAAACGAGCAAGCAGCAAAAGAGCAGGGCATTGCTTACGAAGTTACCAAGTATGATATCGGCGGATTAGACCGTGCATTAACAGATGACCATGCTCGTGGATTTGTAAAAGTTCTGACTCCTCCTGGTAAAGATAAAATATTAGGTGCGACCATAGTAGGGGCGCAAGCAGGAGAGCTCATCGCTGAGTTTGTTCTAGCGATGAAATACAACCTCGGTATGAATAAAATACTCGGTACTATTCATATCTACCCCACTATGGCAGAAGCCGGTAAATACGCCGCAGGGAACTGGAAAAAGGCTAACGCACCTGAAAAATTACTGGCATTTGTTGAGCGCTTTCATACTTGGCGTCGTTCATAAGTGAGTGTAAATAAATGAATGGTAAATTTGTTAATGGAAAAATTTTATCTTACTTGTTTGCGGCGGTATTGCTGATGAACTCAGCTATTGTCCATGCATTTGACCACCAACATTCAATATTCACTCAGGTGTTGAGTGATGTGGTGAGGTTGTCGCCTAATAAAAAGCAAACGCGGGTAGATTATGCGCTGCTCAACAAGCAACCTGAAAAGTTAAACCAATACTTGAACGCTTTATCCTCAGTCAAACAAAGTGACTACCAGTTATGGACGGGTGATGAGCAACTTAGCTTTTTGATTAATGCCTATAACGGTTTTACTTTACAGCTGATTAATCAAAACTATGTCAAGTTTCAAACTGGCAAAGCAGAGTCGATAAAAGACTTAGGCAGTTTTTTCTCTAGCCCATGGAAAAAATCGTTTTTCACTCTGCTTGATGAAAAGCGCAGTTTAGATGATGTTGAACACAACATGATCCGCGTGTGGTTTGAACGCCCACGTATACATGCGGCTGTGGTGTGTGCAGCAGTAAGTTGTCCGCCCTTAAGAAACGAAGCCTTTGTTGCTGACAAATTGGACCAGCAGCTTGATGATCAAATGCGACAGTTTTTATCTGATGATCAAAGCAACACTATCAACCTCAGGGATAATCGTGTGAAGCTCTCTGCTATTTTCAAATGGTATGTTGAAGATTTTGAGAAGGGTCAACAGGGTTTTAATAGTCTCAATGATCTTATTACAGCCTATCAAACAGATATCGCTGATGATCCTCAGCAACTGCTTTGGCTACAAAAACAGGACTTTAAAATTCGTTACTTAGACTATGACTGGCAGTTAAATGACATCTCTACTTTCTAAGCGTTTAGTCAGCGTTCTTGGTGTATGTTTTTTACTTTTTTTTGTGGCAACGGCTAATGCTAAGCAAGCGTTAAAAGCTGTCGCTACTGTTGACGAAAACAGTGCCCAGTGGCAACAAACCCTAAAAGCAGCCACAGGTCAGTCGGTCTATTTATACGCTTGGGGCGGTTCAAAGGCGGTGAATGAATATTTACGCTGGGCCACACGAGAAATCGCTCAGCAATATCGAATAAAACTAATTCATGTAAAAGTCACTGACCCTTCTGAGCCAGTGTCACGACTTAAAGCTGAAAATGGCCGAACTAGTGCGATTGATTTAATGTGGGTCAACGGTGAGAATTTTGCGTATCTGAAGCAGCAAGGTTTTTTACTTGGCAATTTATGGTCAGACATTCCCAATGCTGTTTTTTTAGCAGTCGATAATTTGCCTATCACAGTCGATTTTGGTGAGCCTATGCATGGTTTTGAAGTGCCTTGGGGCATTGGTCAATTTAATTTGATTGCTGAATATGGGGTTTATCAACAACCCCAAGTCAACGCAAAGTCGTTGTTAGAAATTGCTAAAAACAACCCAACAACAGTCACTTATCCCCGGCCGCCTGAATTTCATGGGACTACTTTTTTAAAGCAGTTTTTAGTCGACTTAACTGATGCTGACCCACGTTTGTATCAGTCAGCCACAACACAAGCTCAAGAAGAGTTATTACCCGTTTTATGGCAATACTTAGATCAGTTACATCCATATTTATGGCAACAAGGAAAAGCTTTTCCGAGTTCGGCGGCTGAACAATTGTTGTTGTATCAACAAAAAACGCTTTCAATGGCCGTGAGTTTTAATCCAAATCAATGGCTAAAAGAAAAAAGCACTCAACAGATTTCTGAGTCGAGTGTTAGGCGCTATTTTACTGACGGTGCGATCACTAATAGTCATAATCTTGCTATCCCAAAATCGGCTCCTAGCCCTGAGGCAGCAAAAGTAGTGATTAACTTTATGTTGAATGAAAAGGCCCAGAAGGAAAAATTCACTGGTGTATGGGGTGACCCTTCTGTGATTACCTCTTTACTCGATGAAAAAGCAACTATGCCGGCCCATCCCGAACTTCACAGTTCATGGCATGTCGTTATTGAGGACGCATGGCAGCAACGATACGGCGGTTAGGACTCGCCAGCGGATGGTTGCTGGTGTCTTTGATTTCTTTGTTGCCAAGCTTAGGCATTGTTGTTGGGCTGTGGCCACCAGAGCAGATCACCTTTGCCGACATTCGGCCTTTTTTAGCCTACCAAGGTTTATCCACTTCGGTATTCATGACCTTATTCAGTGCGATATTTAGTACCTTAATATCGTTGTATATTGCGTTTATGGTGTATAGCCAATATCACTTAAGTCGACGTTTACAGTCCTTTGAAAAATATCTCGCACCGCTGCTATCTTTACCGCACCTTGCTGTCGCCTTAGGGTTAGTATTTTTGTTCAGCAATGGCAGCTTATTTTTTGTCGACTCAGGGTTACCACGCAAAGGATTATCAACCCTGATCATTGCCATAGTCATAAAAGAGGTACCCTTTTTTCTATTAATTTTTAGTGCGATAGGTCGCCAGTTACCGATTAAATATTGGCTGCTACAGGGTAAAGCATTGGGTTATCAAGATTATCGTTGCTGGTGGTTTTTAGTTTTCCCGCCACTACTCAAACAATCTCGATTAGCTTTGTTAGCTGCTACAGCTTATACCCTGTCGGTGGTAGATATCAGTTTTCTAGTTGGACCTAATATTCCTGAGTTATTTGCGGTCTCTATGTATCGCTGGCAGACCAGTTTTGGTATTGGCGATCAGGCTTTAGCATTTTGGGCTAATGTATTGTTACTGGGGCTTTTGGTGCTATCTATTGTTGCTTTATATGCTCACGAAAAACTGCTGTTTATAGCCTGTAAAAATTGGGCGGTACTGGGTAGCACAATCCGTTTAGGTATAATCAACCGGCTATTTGTCGCTTGGTTACCCATGACGGGTGTATTAACCCTGTTAATGGTTATGGTATTTGCTCTTTGGTCATTTGGTGCCAACTGGCAGACTGATGGCAACCTATTAGCGAGTTTACATACACGATTATGGCAAGATGAGTGGTTGTTTTTCTCCTTACCACTACAGAACTCTGTGTTGATTGGATTGGTCGCTGGTTTGTTAGGAGTGGCTTGTGCGCTTTTGGCTTTAGAGTTACAGCGGCGCAGAGGTGTCTATTTACCTGACTATTATTGGCTGCTCGCAATATTGTTGCCACAATTGAGTATGGTATTAGGTTGGCAGGTTTCACATATCTGGCTAGAGGGCAGTTATCACAGTGCTTGGATTATTTTGTCACACCTGCCTTTTACCTTTGCGTATGCATACTTGGTATTAAAAGGGCCTTTTCAAAGCATTGAACCTCGATATGAATTGTTGGCTGCAAGTTTTGGGTATTCCTATTGGCAGTGTTGGTACAAGGTGCGTTTTCGATTATTGCTACCGGCTGTTTTGTCAGCCTTTGCAATTACGTTTTCGGTGAGTGTTGCGCAATATATTCCAACCTTAATGATAGGTGCAGGTAGAGTGACAACTATCACCACAGAAGCAGTAGCGATTGGTACGGGTAGCCAGCAAGATGTTATGGCACTGTATATTTTGCTGCAATCGGTATTACCCTTTGTGGCATTTTTAATGGCAGCGCTGTTAGCGCAAAGATTTCGAGGAAGCGTAGATGTTAAAGCTCATTGATTGCCAAATAGATGCCACAGGGTGGGAAATTAAGATACCGGATATTCAGTTGGGTAAGGGTGAGTTGTTAGTGATTACTGGCCCTAGCGGTATAGGTAAATCTACATTATTGCACTGGTTATTGGGTAATATACCTAGGCATGTCAATATCAGCGGGAAAATTTTAATTGACGATATTGATGTAAGCCAACAGGCAATTGAACGCAGACATATAGGCCTGCTGATGCAAGATGTGTATCTTTTCCCCCATCTTAGTGTGCAAGACAATATCTGTTTTGCTCTGCCTAAAGATACGCATTTTTCTTCAAAAAAACAGCGCCGTATAGAAGCAATGAGAATGCTTGAGCAAATCAACCTTGCTCACCTTGGTGAACGTTACCCACAAAACCTCAGTGGTGGTGAGCGTTCTAGAGTAGGTTTGGTGAGGGCTTTAGCGAATAAGCCCAAGGTAATGTTGCTTGACGAACCTTTTGCAGCTCTGGATCCAACTAATCGTGAACAAGTAGGCCGCTGGGCATTTCAGCAATTAGCACAGCAGCATATCCCCAGTATTATGGTTACCCACGATAAAAACGATATTCCTGAGTCCGCCAAACAATTAAATTTAGCTGATTTTTTTCTTCAAAAAGATCAGCATCAAATAAGCTTGGATAGGAATAACCCATGATTGACCCAATACTTAATAAATTATTAAGGCCTGTGCTGGTATTGTTGGCTAAGCCATTTGTTCGATTTGGGATTAGCGCTGATCAAATTACAATAGTTGGGTTTTTATTAGGTATGTTAGCCGTTCCCGCGATCATTGCTGAGCACTTTACTGTGGCCTTGGTATTGATAATAATAAACCGAATTTGTGATGGTTTAGATGGAGCCGTTGCCCGACAAACTCACACTACTGATGCAGGTGGTTTTTTAGACATCAGCTTAGATTTTATTTTCTACTCTGCCATCATTTTTGCTTTTATTGTCAGCCACCCAGAACAAAATTCATTAGCAGGTAGCTTATTAATGTTGTCTTTTACCGCAACCGGCAGTTGCTTTTTAGCCTTTTCAATCATGGCCAGCAAACACAATATTGATAACCTGCAATATCCCAATAAAAGCATGCACTATATGGGCGGTTTAGCCGAAGGTTTCGAAACCATAGTGGTGTTGTGTCTGTTTTGTTTATTTCCAGAGCACTTTGTACCTATTGCATTGGTCTATACTGCAGCTTGTTTTATAACCGCTGGAGTGAGGATTGTAACTGGTTATCGCACACTTAACAGACTCGGCTGAGAAGTTAACTCAAAATACAAAATTAATTAATTCACAACGTATTGAACGTCTGGTAAGTACAGAAATCAGTGGTATGGGGCAAAATAACATGACAACCGAGGGGGGGGTGGAAATTGGCAACTTGTCCTGATGGTGTCGATTAGCCACTAACTATGGAAGCTGATAATTTGCAATGAGTTACTCGCTAAAACCTATTGAGCGCTTATGCTTTGCAATTATGTTGTTTAGGGTTATCTTCTGTATCCCTCATTTTGATATGTAGAATAGTGATATGACCATCAAAAAGCCCCTTAGATTTTTACAATTTACTCTGGTATTTTTCAGTTTGTTATTTGCATTTTCTTTACCGCTAACGGCTCAGGATAAAGCTTTAGTGGGCGGCAGGCTGATTGATGGATTTGGACATCAACCACTAGCCAACAGCGTTATTCTTATTAAAGATGGCATGATTGAAAAGGTCGGTACTTTGGCCACACTTCCCATTCCTGATGGGTATGAAATTATTTCAACTGAAGGTATGGATGTTTTACCCGGATTGTGGGAGAGCCACGCGCACTTAATGTTAAACGGCCATTCCGATTACACTTATTGGGATAAAGCCTATGCAGACAAATGGGGCTCTGAAATCATGCCCGCCAGCGCTGTACAGTTATTATTAGCAGGTATCACCAGTGCAAGAGATTTAGGCGCACCTTTAAAAGAGTCTATAGATATAAAAACAAAAATTGAAAATGGTGAAATCCCGGGGCCGCGTTTGTATGTGTCAGGCCCTTTTATTCAGCACAAAGCTTATCCCGGTACAGAAGCTTTTAGGTGGGGTGTAGATAACCCAAAGGATGCCATAATAAAAGTGAATCAGCTTGCAGATGCGGGTGTTGATATTATAAAACTTATTGACCACGACATGATGAGTTTGAAAACTTCACAAGCTGTGGTTGACCAAGCACACAAACGCAACCTTATTGTAGTGGCTCATTCACACAAACCTGACGAAATTAGACGTGGCTTAGAAATTGGTGTCGACAATTTTGAGCACACTGGCTTGACTACAGCCCCGGCTTATCCTGATGATATAATTGAGCAACTGATTGAACGCACCGCTAAAGGGCGAGTTGCCGGAGGACCTTTGTATTGGACCCCTACAGTTGAAGGTTTATGGAACTACGATTTAACTGTCGCTAACCCAGAAAGATTAGACAATAAATGTTGGCATCGAGGCTTAAAGCCAAGCACGATAAAAGATATTAAGGCATCTTTAAAAAACGTGGGGCAGTTGGATTATATGCAACTCACACCACTACGTAAGCCAACGCTTAAAAACAAAATCCAACAACTCAAAGACGCAGGCGTTGTGATGTTAATAGGGACTGATAGCGGCATCCCCACTAAATTCCATTGCCAAAGTACTTGGAATGAAATGGCCTTTTGGGTTAACGAAATGAATATCTCGGCAATGGATACTATAAGAGCTGCAACTTATTGGCCAGCCGTACTAATGAAAGTCAATGATAAATCAGGTACGATTACTGAGGGAAAGTATGCTGATATTATTGCCGTGAAAGGTGATGTACTTCGTTACATTAACTTACTGCAAAACGTTGATATGGTTATGAAAGGTGGCAAGATCTATAAACTTGATGGCAGAGCGACTATTGATTAAGCGCTGGCACCTCCTGAGAGGTTAATTATCTATGCGAAATGGTATTGAACGCTCTTTTAAGGTCTGTTGTTGATTGTTACATCAATAAGATTGGTCTGCAGTCAACCGTAATCTTTTATACTGCACTTTGTTGTCAAGGATTGCTTTTAAACATGAGGTATCGACCCATGACTTTATCTCACTGGGCGTGGCCCCCTGTGGTTTATCGAGATGTGGGTTCAGACCAGCATTCAACGTTTTTTGAATCTCATCTTTGACTATTTTGTTATTGAGCAGACTTCTAATCCATCGATATTTGGAGCTTATAAACCCATAAACACTAGATCGTAGTCTGTATGTTGAAGGGTATCTATATATCTTTGTCTGTCATCTGTGAGCTAGACTTGAAGCTTATATAAAAACTGAGCTTGCCCGCTAAGCACCTGTTCGATTTCGTTATCTTTAACCTCCAATACAGTGTCAGTAAGCTGTGTTCGCGTTTTCGCACTTTCCTTGATATTGGAAGAGGGCTCTGCAGATACGTTTACGTTAAGCGTGAAATAGCACTTACTCCCCCTTTTTTTGTCAATGTTTACGGATACCTGCTCAACTCATCAAACGCTGTCAGTGTTCACTAACGAAGCAGATTTAAGCTTGTTTGGGTACAGCATTGTAGAGCGTTGTATGGCAATGTGATCGCAGTCTTAATCTGTAGGTTCTAAGGTCTAGCGTTGAGTTGTGTAATTGAAAGATTAAAACTTTAATCTTGTTCGGTTACTCAGTGTGACTTTTGTTTAAACGGCATCAACAACAAAGCTTTAAGGCTGGTATTGGTTTTGGGGCTTGAATACTCTTTCAGGCCCAATTTAATAGCATCGTCACCCGTTTTTGCTTTTTCTGTGTAACTACCGAATAGTCTGTCCCAAATAGACAAATTAAAACCAAAATTACTGTCTGTTTCAGCTATAACCTGGCTGTGATGAATGCGATGCATCGCTTGGGTCACGATGAGGGTTCTCAATAACTTATCGAGCTTAACAGGCAGTTTGATATTGCTATGACTAAAAATAGATGTGGCATTAAGTAATATTTCAAAAATCAAAATAGCCAATACAGGAGCACCTAGTAGCAGTACAGCAGCAATTTTCACCATTAAACTCAGGGCAATTTCAATAGGGTGAAAACGTAAACCAGTTGAAGCGTCGAGGTGTGGATCAGCATGGTGAACCATATGGATACGCCACAACATGGGAATACAATGAAAAAGTCGGTGTTGCCAGTAAATCAAACAATCCAATAACAATACGGTGACAGGTACGCTTAACCACAGATTAGCTGAAACATGATTCCACAAACCGATGTGATTGTTTTGTGCGAAGATAGTCATAGCGGCCAAACCTGTCGGTATCATTAGCCTCGCCACCACCGTACCTAGTAAAACCATAGAAAAATTGCTTAGCCAGCGTTTACCTTTGCTCACAGGCGATAGACGATTGGGCTTCACGCTTTCCCAGAGTAACATTATGGCAAGTACAGTAATGAAAACTCCAAGCCTAATCCATGTATCATTCATCATAGTGAGTGATGGTTACCTTTTAGGTGAATCAATTAGGAATACAGTCTTAACTTCTATATTATCATTACGTGTATAAATTACAGGCCACTTATTTAAAGGACATGATTTTTATGAAAATTTTTACGTTAATTACGGGTGTTTTAGCTTTATTACTACTGCTTCTTTCTGGTCCGTTATATCAAGCAGACATACTGGGTTTGATGGAGGCATTTTTAGCGATGCGCATTGCACTAATTTTAGGTGCTGTGGCTATTCTTTTGGCGCTAGTTCAAGTCATTTTTATGCGTAAAACGATCTCTTGGTCTGCGACGGGTGTTGCAGTTTTATGTGCCGCGGTGGCCATTTTTATGCCGCTAAGTATGATGAATAAAGCCAAGTCAGTACCTCCTATTCACGATATCACCACAGACCTAGTTAACCCGCCAAAATTCGTCGCTATTTTAGCATTGCGTGCTGATGCTCCTAACCCTGCTGCTTATCAAGGTGAAGACATTGCTAGCCAACAGCGTGAAGCCTACCCTGAACTAGAAACGCAAAAATATCCGCAAACAACAGAGCAGGTATTCGATGCAGCCTTATCGGTAGTTAAGAGTATGGGGCTAGACGTAGTCAGTTCTGACAAAACCCTCGGTTTGATTGAAGCTTATGACACGACGACTTTTTTCGGTTTTGTTGATGATGTGGTTATCCGCATTCAAAGCGATGGCCAGATGACCATGCTTGATGCGCGCAGTAAATCACGGGTGGGTATCAGTGATATTGGAAAAAATGCTGAACGCCTTAATGCATTGATTGCGGGTGTAGCGAAAAACCTTAACTAATCTGATTGAGTTAGCATAACCAAATGCTGCACATCAATGGTATTTGATGCGCAGCTAGTTTTTTAAAGCTTTGCATTTCATTTTAAGATTTCAGTAGACGTTACTTTTCTTTTTCCTCCATGATTTCCAATTGTTTGTAGCATTAAACCCTGTGCTCCAGCTTGACTCAGTTAAAATGTCACTTATTCTCGTGTTTAAAAAGATCACCGTATCGCTAAGCTAAAAACAAAAAAAGCGCCGAAGCGCTTTTTACTTAAACCTATTCGATAATAGGCTTTAGTCAACTATTTTGCTCACGAGCAATCGCACGATAGGCAATGTCATCACGATAAAACATGCCGTTGCAGCTAATGGTCTTAGCCAACTTATAGGCATTCTGTTGTGCTTCTGTAACAGTATTACCTAAAGCAGTTGCACACAGTACACGGCCACCATTGGTTGTTACTTTGCCATCAATATTTTTAGTGCCGGCATGAAATATTTTGCTGTTGGCATCGCCATGTTCCAAACCGTCAATCACGTCACCTTTGCCGTAACTAGCTGGATATCCGCCTGCCGCGAGTACCACACCTACAGCAGCTCTGGTATCAAACTCTGCTTGAATTTGGTCAAGTTTGCCGTCTAAGGCTGCTTCAACTAATTCAACTAAGTCAGACTGCAAACGCATCATGATAGGTTGGGTTTCTGGGTCGCCAAAGCGGCAATTGTATTCAATCACTTTAGGGGTGCCATCTGCCATGATCATCAAGCCAGCATATAAAAAGCCTACGTAGGTGTTGCCTTCAGCAGCCATACCTTTCACAGTAGGATAAATTACTTCATTCATAACACGCTGATGGATATCTGCTGTCACAACGGGTGCAGGTGAGTAAGCACCCATACCACCGGTGTTAGGACCAGTATCGCCATTGCCAACACGTTTATGGTCTTGGCTGGTGGCAAAAGGTAAAACGTTTTTGCCATCGACCATCACAATAAAACTCGCTTCTTCACCATCGAGGAATTCTTCGATGACTACGCGGCTACCTGCCTCACCAAAAGCGTTACCCGCTAACATGTCACGAATAGCATCTTCTGCTTCGGTTAATGTCATGGCGACAATCACACCTTTACCTGCGGCCAAACCATCTGCCTTAACCACAATAGGTGCGCCCTTTGCTTGTACATAAGCAAGGGCAGGCTCGATTTCGGTAAAGTTTTGATAATCAGCAGTAGGAATATTGTGACGTTCTAAAAAGTCTTTGGTAAAAGCTTTTGAGCCCTCTAGCTGGGCTGCAGCTTGAGACGGACCAAAGATTTTTAACCCTTTAGCCTGAAACGCATCAACTACACCTAACACTAATGGTACTTCTGGCCCCACTATGGTTAAGTCTATTTGGTTTTGCTGTGCAAATGCCACCAAAGCAGGAACATCTTCTGCACCTACATCAATATTCGTCAGTTTATCTTCAAGTGCTGTTCCAGCATTCCCCGGTGCTAGAAACACGTGGGATACTTTTGCCGATTGCGCTGCTTTCCAAGCTAACGCATGTTCGCGACCACCGCCGCCAATAATCAATACATTCATAGGGTTCGTTATTCTTTAGTCATTTATTTAGGGCTTAACAAATTATGGTTTAATAAACTTGAGTGTCATACGTGAACTTTCACCAATAGTTAAATATTTTGCGCGGTCTTTTTCGCCCAAACGTAATCCAGGAGGCAGGGTCCATACGCCTTTTTCATGATCAGTGGTATCCAGTGGGTTAAGGTTGACATCGCTGTGTGCAAGTAATGTAAACCCTGCCTTTTCAGCAGCAGCAATCACAAAAGACTGCTTCATATAACCTGAGCTTTTTTGTGCTTCATCAGTCAAGACTTCTGGAAGTTTATGTTCAACTACACCCAACACACCCCCTTTTTTAAGGGCATTAAAAAAGCTTGAAAATGCGCTATCAATACCTTCTTGTCCAGTTTGCATATACCAATTATGTACGTTACGAAAAGTTAGCACTCTATCCAGAGAATTGGCAGGAGCAAAATCCATGGCTTTGGTAGGATGAAATGCAGTCACCTTAGTTTTTTTGTGGTTTTCATCCTGACTGATCTTTTGCATAAACCCATCAAGAGACTTTTTGTAGTAAGCGTTGCCGCCTTCTTCTATATAAAAATGGGCGGCGTAAAACTGACCCTTATCACTTAAAAGAGGTGCAAGAATGTTGCTGTACCAACCGCCACCAGGAGAAATTTCTGCGACAGCCATATCGGGTTGAACATCGAAGAAACGAAGTGTTTGTTGAGGATGGCGATATTCATCTCTTGAACGTTCTTTAATCGAACGGTTTTCATGATTAACCGCATCACTAAGAGCGTCAGCCAATACTAGAGGTGAACTGAGTAAAGATAGAGCAATAGCAACTTTTAAGGTTCGTTTAAACATAATATTCTCTCATTTAGGTAAAATGGATTTGGCTAGATTGTAACGGTATTGCGCGTCAGAGGTAACAAAAACCGGAGTCAATATTTTGAGCTATGACCCCGGATTATGATCCACAATATTAGTGCTTAAAGTGACGCATACCGGTGAAGACCATGGCAATACCATGCTCGTCTGCGGCGTCTATGACTTCTTGGTCGCGCATTGAGCCACCTGGTTGGATAATGGCGCTGATACCGGCAGCAGCTGCGGCGTCAATACCATCACGGAACGGGAAAAACGCATCAGACGCCATCACGGACCCTGCAACTTGCAAACCTTCATCAGCCGCTTTAATGCCCGCGACTTTAGCAGAATAGACGCGGCTCATTTGACCTGCGCCTACACCGATTGTCATACTGTCGTTGCAATACACAATAGCGTTTGATTTAACGTATTTGGCTACTTTCCAAGTGAACATTAAATCTTTTAACTGTTGCTCGGTCGGTTTAACTTTAGTGACCACTTGCAATTCATCTTCTTCAACCATACCAAAATCACGGTCTTGGACTAATAAACCGCCATTAACACGTTTAAAATCATGACCTTCGGTAAGTTGACCTTGCCAATCACCACAAGCTAATAGACGTACATTTTTCTTAGCAGACACGACCTCAATAGCTGCATCGCTAATGGTTGGTGCAATGATCACTTCAACAAATTGACGGTCAACAATAGCTTGTGCTGTGGCTGCATCGAGTTCGCGGTTAAAGGCGATAATGCCACCAAACGCTGAAGTAGGGTCGGTTTGATACGCGCGGTTATATGCACTTAGGATGTCGTCACCTAATGCCACTCCACAAGGGTTGGCATGTTTAACAATAACGCAGGCCGGTACATCAAATTCTTTTACGCATTCTAAAGCGGCATCGGTATCGGCAATATTGTTGAAGGATAATTCTTTGCCTTGCAGCTGAGTGGCGGTAGCAACAGAGGCTTCTTGAATAGTATTTTCAACATAAAAAGCCGCACTTTGATGACTGTTTTCACCGTAGCGTAAATCTTGTTTTTTAGTAAATTGCATATTGTAAGTACGCGGAAATTCGCTATGACTATGACCACAATTTTCTTCGCAGTCAGCTGCCTCAATCATGGCACCAAAGTAGTTAGCTATCATGCCGTCGTATTCAGCAGTGTGTTCAAATGCGGCAATGGCTAAATCAAAACGAGTACCCTTGGTGACAGCATTACTGTTGGCTTGCATCTCTGATGTTACGCGAGCGTAATCCTTAGCGTTAACCACAATAGTGACATCGTTATGGTTTTTAGCTGCTGCGCGAACCATAGTGGGGCCACCGATATCGATATTTTCAATTGCGTCTTCTAAGCTGCAATCATCATTGGCAACTGTGGCTGCAAAAGGGTACAAGTTCACTACCACTAGATCGATAGGCAGAATGCTGTTTTCAGCCATGACTTGTTCATCTTGTCCACGGCGAGCCAGAATGCCACCATGAATTTTGGGGTGCAAGGTTTTCACTCGGCCGTCCATAATTTCAGGATGGCCAGTGTAATCCGATGCTTCAATAACGGTTAGGCCATTGTCCCTAAGTAATTTTGCGGTGCCACCGGTAGATAATAGCTCTACACCTTGGTTGGCCAAGAACTGAGCAAACTCAAGTAGGCCGGATTTATCAGATACGCTTAATAGTGCGCGACGAATAGGTGTTGCTGGTAAGTCTTGTTGCATGTTTGTTCCATGTTGAGTCCACTATTTAAGTGGCAAAGATTTTGGCAATTTAATTCGTATTGTTTTTGTTGACTATTTGGTCATGGTAAACACAAACAAAAAGAGCACCACAAGGTGCTCTTTTTTTAGACAAAAACCCTTAGTTCATGCCGTATTGTTTTAGCTTCTTACGCAAGGTGCCACGGTTGATACCTAACATAGTTGAGGCTTTAGTCTGGTTGCCACGTGTGAAAGTCATTATTTCTTCTAACATTGGCGCTTCAACTTCGGCCATGACTAACTCGTATAAATTTTCGATATTGGTGTTATCAAGTTGTTTTAGATACTTGTTTACCGCTTGTTTAACTGAATCGCGAAGAGGCTTTTGAGCCTGAGTTTGCGAAGGAGTTGTTACCGTAGTGGTAAATGGAGAAGTTACATTTTGTTCGAACATATACAATCTTGCTCTTTAAGTTAGACATATTAAGCAGCAGGTGAAACTTGCTCAGACACAAAGTTGAGTGCTGACTCGCCTGCCAATTTATCAAAGTACATAGTTAACGCATCAATTTGCTGTCCTGCATCTTCGATAGCGTTGAACTTTGCACGGAACAGCTTTTGCTGGTCGTGTTCGGCCAAATACCAGCCCACATGCTTGCGGGCAATTCTGCACCCCTTTATACCACCGTAAAACTGATGGACATTGGCGACGTGTTCAAGCAAAACGCTACTCACCTCGTCAATGTTAGGTGCAGCCAGTATTTGGCCAGTTTGCAGATAGTGCAAGATCTCGCGGAATATCCAAGGGTGACCTTGAGCTCCCCGACCGATCATCAGCGCATCTGCGCCGGTGTATTCCAAAACGTGCTTAGCTTTTTGCGCGCTTGTTATATCACCGTTGGCAACAACAGGTATCGACACAGCTTGTTTAATAGCCTTAATGGTGTCGTATTCTGCGTCGCCTTTGTACATACAGGCTTTGGTGCGGCCATGCACCGCTAATGATTGAATGCCGTTGTCCTGTGCAATTTGAGCTATTAATAATCCATTGCGATTTTCAACATTCCAACCTGTACGTATTTTTAAGGTAACAGGAACATCTACTGCTTTTACTACCGCTTGAATGATTTTTTCAACCAAGGATGGGTCTTGCAACAATGCCGATCCTGCTAACTTCTTATTCACTTTTTTAGCTGGGCAACCCATGTTGATATCAACAATTTGCGCGCCATTGCCCACATTAAACTGTGCTGCCTGTGCCATTAATTCAGGATCTGCCCCCGCAATTTGCACTGACCGCACACCCTCTTCACCCTGATGATCCATCCTTTGTCTGGATTTATCCGAATCCCAAACCCTAGGATTAGACGAGAGCATCTCTGATACAACTAAACCTGCCCCAAGACGTTTACATAATTGTCTAAATGGCCTGTCTGTCACTCCCGCCATAGGAGCCAGTATCAAATTGTTTTCTAACGCATATGGACCAATCTGCATAATATAGAATGATTATCCTTCACATTTAATTGTGCAAAAATCGACCGTACTCTAAAAAGGGGCGCAAGTTTAAGGGTTTTTTGTTGTCTTGGAAAGGCTAGTAAACAAACAATTTTGTACTTTTTTTAATCAAACCATGTTGACATTATCAAAAGTAGGCTATTTCAACTGGTTAACCAGTATTTATGAGATAATCAATAGCCTACACTAAACGATTAGCGTTTTATGTTGCCAAGTAACATATCTTTAAACATGACCCAATCACCTAATAAGCTGTAAAAAGGATACTTAAAGGTCGCAGGTTTATTGTGCTCAAAAAAGAAATGCCCTATCCAAGCGAAGCCATAACCTAAAACAGGTACAAACCATAATAACATCCACTGCTCAGTCATAAGAGCGTAAGTCAGCAAAGCTAAAATCAAAGTAGAGCCAACAAAATGTAAACGCCGACAGGTCATATTTTGATGTTCAGACAGATAATAAGGATAAAACTGGGCAAAACTGTTAAATCTAGAGGGCGCTTTTTGGGTCATAGCAATGAGCTTTTAGCTTGATATTAAAAATAAATCTAGCATATCGAATGTGTATTAAATGTCTACTAGGCGACAGTTTATATTTATGTCAAAATCGAAAAATAGCTTGATTTTCAATGATGTGGCCCCATCCCCACATCAAGCAAATGTATACGGACTCTTTTATGAATAACGTGATTGATATTACCCCAGAAAATTTCCAGCAAGTCATATTGCAAGACTCGCAAACACAAGTGGTGATGGTAGAGTTTTGGGCTGAAGGTTATGAACCCAGCCAGCAATTGGCTCCAGTTTTAGTCAACGTAGCCGCCAAATTCAGTGGTAACTTGATCCACGCGCGGGTTGATTGCCAGGTGCAGCAAGAAATCGCTGGACAATTTGGTGTGCAAAACCTCCCTACAGTGATTTTAGTAAAGGAAGGTCAACCCATTGACGGCTTTGCTGGTGTGCAAACTGAAGCAGAAATTATAACTACTTTTGAAAAACACTTGCCCAAACCAGAAGATGCTTTATATGAACAAGCGGTCGAGTTAGTCAGCTCCGGCGATTATCAGCAAGCTTATACTTTACTTAAACAAGCTCATGACATGGATGCAGGACGAGCTGATATCAGGTTGTTACTAGCTGATTGCCAAGTAGAGTTAGGTCAAATAAAACAAGCTAAAGCTTTGTTAGATACCATTGGCTTAGTTGACCAAGACGCTCTATACAACAGTATTTTGGGTAAAATTGAGCTGGCCGAACAAGCAGCGGATTCACCAGAAATCAAAGCCTTGCAACAGCAGCTGGTGCACAATCCTGACGACTTAGCAATAAAAGTTAAACTGGCTGTGCAGTTGCAACAAGCGAATCAAATCGAAGAAGCGTTAGAGCTTATTTTGTCTGTTCTATACAAAGATCTTCATTTCGGTGACGCGAAGAAATTAACTTTGGATATGATCAATGCCTTGCCCGATGGGGATCCGTTAAAGTCGAAGTTTCGACGAAAGGTGTATGGGTTGTTGTATTAGTTGCTAGAGGATTTAGGTACGAGATACAGGGTGCCAGAAGTGTAATTGAAGACAGGAAGAAGCCTTTTTTTTATTGGCTATGCAAATTACAAGCATAGCCAAGATGGCCAAAAAATCACAGTGACCCCCCAGATGATTTGACTGTTATTCGAACTGAGTAAGCCTTGGGTAGGTAAGTTCAAAGAGAGCAATCATGCCTCAATCCTGAGCTTCTCAAGTCAGCCTCATCGATACCCATTGTCCTGTAAACCTCAAAGTCAGAAAGTTTGAAATATTATTTTTGCTTAGTGAAAACGATCACATTGATACCATCGATTGGGATATGATTTTTTCTCAACGTTGCTGGTTGGAAGTCCAAAAATTTGCTGCGAGATGAATCACATACCAAAATGCATTACTCTTAGTAAAATTTTAAAGAGAAAAGCCCTATGAAAAGTAAGTTGCTTATACTTGTTACCATCGTCGGTATTATCGCTATTTATCTGTGGCAACAACCTGCACCGGAACCATTAGTGCGCGTTGCTTTACCTGAGGCATTTCGTGACACCGAAGCCGGTCCAGTGGTTGGCTTTGCCGATGGAAAAAATACATTCGGTTGGCTCGGTATTCCTTTTGCGGCTCCTCCGGTAGATGAATTGCGCTGGGCAGCCCCACGACTTCCTGAGCCTTGGCAAAAAAACCGTGAGACGGTCTCCTTTAAGGATGCATGTGTTCAGCTCTGGGGGCCTTTAGCAGGCACAACTGGTGAGGTAGGTGAGGTAGTTGGTAATGAGGACTGCCTTTATCTAAATATCTGGGCTCCGCAAAATAACAGTGATATTGATTCTACTGGCCTGCCCGTGATGTTCTGGATCCATGGTGGCGGTAACTCGATTGGTACAGCGAACACCTATTCTGGCCATAGTCTTGCCGGTGGCGAAAACGTGGTGCTTGTTACCATCAACTATCGTCTGGGATTGCTGGGCTGGATGAGTCATCCAGCGCTGCGTGGTGAAGGTCGAAGCGCCAGTGATGCATCTGGCAACTACGGTAATCTTGATATGATCGCCGCCCTTGAATGGGTGCAAAAAAATATAGCAAGTTTTGGTGGAGACCCAGACAATGTGACTATTTTTGGCGAATCAGCGGGTGGGCGAAATGTATATTCGCTGATGGCTTCTTTGCCGGCCAAGGGGCTTTTCCATAAAGCGATTGCTCAAAGCGGTTCAACGGGCACTACACCATTGTGGCGAGCTGAGAATTTCGCTGATGACGAGCTGCCTGGAGAAAGCCTTAGTTCACGTGAATGGCTGTCACTACAATTGCAACAAGCTGGGAAGGCAGAAGATAGTAAGGCTGCGAAGGTCGCGCAACTTCTTCTGTCTGATGAAGAAATTTTGACATTTATGTACTCCCGCAGCCCAAAACAAATGCTCAAGGGGATCAGCGGTGGAGCGGGTATGTATCGTGCTCCGCAAAGTCTGCGTGACGGCATGGTATTACCTAAAGAGTCCCTGCTTACGTTATTCCAGTCACCACAACGCTACAACGATGTTCCACTCATGACAGGAACCAACCGAGATGAGGCTAAATTGTTTTTGGCGCAAGATCCCGAGTTTGTTGGACGCCGCTTTGGTTTTCTACCACATATCAAAGATATAGAAATATACAACAGCACATCGGCTTACATTTCTGACGCTTGGAAGGCAACAGCTGTGGATGAGGTGGCCGCTGTTATTTCTGCTAATTCAGAACAAAAGGTTTATGCCTACCGCTGGGATTGGGATGAGGGTGCGAAAACCTGGCTGGTAGATTATTCAACTCTGATCGGTGCGGGTCACGGCATGGAAGTGGCTTTTGTGTTTGATGACTTTGATGGTGGTATTCTGGTTCCCGGTTTCTACAACGAACAGAATTCTCCAGGTCGCGATGAGTTAGCTAGAGAAATGCGAAGCTATTGGTCTCAATTTGCCAAAACGGGTGATCCTGCTAGCGGTCGAAAAGGCGATTTATCCAAGTGGGACGCTTGGAGTAACAATGGCCCCAACATTATGATTTTAGACTCTATCAGTAGCGGCGGTTCTAAAATGAGCCGAGAACCAATGACCATCGCGATGCTCAAACAACGTCTGGTTGAAGACTCTGACATTGCCGATACAAAAACACGTTGTAGCACACACGCAGAGCTGTTTCTGAAAGCTAACTCCGGAGATGATTTTTGGAACGAACAGGAATATTTAGAGCTTGGTTGTGGGCAATACAGCCCCTGGACAATGGAGTTTGTCAGTGAATAAAAACCGCAGCCAAGCATCTGCTCTATGCCTGAAATGAAAGTCAGTGGTGACTATTTTCTCCGTTTTACCTCAGTAAAGTAGGTTTTTGTGAATGATTTTAGTGAACATCAAGACGTAGTCGATTTGTGGGGTGGATATTTTGATGTTGGTTATCAAAGAACGTTAACTTGAAATGTATTGCTACGGTATAGTCCTTGGGCAATGCGATAGCAACATTATACGTGTTGCGACTGGTTGATGCAGGAAAAATAAATAATGGCTGATGGCGATGATAAAGAGATAACCAAAACCTCATACATTTGGTTACTATGAGAATGTGGACTCATAAGGGGTTGCTGATCTGGATGCTAAGGTGGTTTTTATAACATGAACTGCCCAATTAGGATCTAGCGAGCACCCAGAAATATAGCTTTAGTTGATGTGCGTTATGTCAGCATTAGAAACCTGAAATTGGGATAAAGTATGGCAATGGACTATCATCATTTTAAGCGAGAAGATTTTGCTTACCAATCCGCCTATTGCGAGGAAAATATTTGGCATTTATGTCAACAAAATAATTTTCAAAATAGTTATGTCGTTTTTATTTTTAGCAAGGGTGAAGCCTTCCCCATGCTGAATCAAAGAGCTTCTGAACATACTGAATTTCCGATTTTTTGGGACTATCATGTAGTTTTATTGGTTATGAATGGAAACAATCAGATATTCGACTTTGATACAATACTGCCCTTTAAAACTGATATGGGATCATATTTTAGAGAGTCCTTCGTCGATGAACGCTTACTTTCACACAAAGAAATTCCTTTGTTTCGCGTAGTACCTTCGAATGAATTTGTCACGTTATTTTCTTCAGATAGAAGCCACATGAAAACCCCAGGGGGTTGGCTTTCTCCTCCTCCTAGCTGGCCAATCATTGGAAATGTAGGGACCAACTTGGCAGGATTTATTCAAGCGAAAGCCAATCAGTTTGGTAAATTACTAACGTATGATGCAATGTTAAGCCGCTTTAATTTGTCTTGTGAAATTGGAAAATGCGGAAAATAGATCTTTGCATTAATGAGTAATCTGAATTTATATCTGAGGTTTAAAATTGAAAAAAAGTATTCTTCTTCTTTTAGTTAGTCTATTGGCGGCTTGTTCAAATTCAAATTGGCGCACGGCTAGTCGCAAACCTGCTGGTATTGCCGTTGATCCAACAAAATACAAAGAAGCGGTTATTGAGGTGTATGCAGCCGATGCCTTTAGTTGGCGAGGTTGGTTTGCAGTGCACACTTGGATAGCGGTTAAACCTCAAAATGCGGCTGAGTATACTGTTTTTGAAGTGGTGGGTTGGCGAGTAAAAAGCGGCATGCCTGCATTGCGTGAGTATAAAACAGCAACACCAGACCGACATTGGTATGGAGCTAGACCAGACAAGATATTGTCTATACAAGGTGATAAAGCGAGCCGGCTTATTCCACAAATATCTGAAGCGGTTACTCGTTATCCATGGACCGACGTCTACACCTTGTTTCCTGGCCCTAATAGCAATACATTTCCAGAATGGATTGGGCTGCAAATACCAGAACTTGGTCTAAAGCTGCCTTTTCGTGCTATTGGCAGTGGTTATGCGGATTAGCTCTGTCTGATATATCAACAATAATGCCTTTAATCACTGGCTTTTGTAAGCCTTCATGATAATCCTTAGGAATGTTTTTATCGCCGTTTAATGATTAGACTTTATGGGCAATGACATTAGTTGAGGTTAAATTTGATGTCTTGATAAATTCGTATTCTTTTTTTGCTTTCGCGACAATTTCCGTCCAAGCTCTTTCTTGCAACGTCAACTTAACTATCTTTTGCGAGGAATAATATGAACAAACTTACTAGAATTTGCGCCGCTAGCGCATTGGTTTTTGCAAGCAATCACACATTTGCTGCAGATGTGACAATCGAAATTCAAAACCTTACCCAAGGCATGTACTTCACACCTATTGCGGCGGTAGCGCACACGCCAGATGCAAGCCTTTTTGAACTAGGCGAAGAAGCCAGTCCTGAAATCCAAGAAATGGCAGAGGGTGGCAGTTTAGCTGGACTCACAACTATCGCTACTTCTATCAGTGCCGACGTTTTAGCTGAGCCTACTGCAGGTCCTTTAGAGCCGACACAGTCAGTTTCAGGTTCGTTTATGACTGCCGATGGCAATACTGTGTTGTCTGTTGTAGCAATGATTTTACCTTCAAATGATGGTTTTATTGGTCTGGATAACTGGACCATTCCTACAGAAGCAGGCACTTATACTGTTTATTTGAATGCATATGATGCAGGCACAGAGGCCAACGACGAATTAGTGGGTGGCGGTGCTCCTGGCGTTCCTGGAATGCCTGCTCCACCTTTCTTGACTCTAGGAACTGACGGAAGTGGTGTGACTGCAGTAAGTACTAATACAAATGTGCATATTCACCCAGGCAACATAGGTGATGATGATGCAGCTGGTGGAAAAAGTGACGTGACAAATTCTATTCACCGCTGGTTAAACCCAGTAGCTAAAGTCACAGTTACCGTTAACTAAGGAGACTGTCATGATTAAACGTTTAAAATCAAATAAAATGCCCTTGGCTCTATTAGTCGGCTTGCCTATTTTACTCAGTGCTTGTAACGACGACGAAGTAGAAGTAATAAGAGAAGTTATCGTTGAAGTACCAGCTCCAGTGCCTACTCCAGTCGATGTTAGCTATGAAATCACGATTACTAACCTGACTAATGCACAACCTTTATCTCCAGCTGCAATAGTTTTACATGCTGATGGGCATTTGTTTTCTGTCGGTGAAGTACCTTCTGTAGCCTTAGAACAAATGGCTGAGGGTGGTATGAACGCTGGATTATTGGCCCTTGGTATGGCATCTGCTTCAGGTGTTGATGCGATTGGTCCCGGTGGCAGTGAAACCATTAGTGTCACAATTCAAGATGTGACTGATGCTAAATTGTCAGTTGCTACTATGTTGGTCAATACAAATGACGCCTTTAGCGGTCTTGATGCGTTAGACTTAAGTACTTTGGCTGTAGGCGACAGTTGGTCAGCGACAGCAGGTGTTTATGATGCAGGAACCGAAGTCAATTCTGAAGCTGCAGGCACCATGCCAGGACCAGCTGATGGTGGTGAAGGATTTAATGCTACAAGAACAGACACTGGATATGTTGCTATGCACCCAGGCGTTGTCACGGTAGATGACGGACTCACTAACTCTGTTTTGACAGTGCAACATAAGTTTGATAACCCGGCAGTACGTATTATGGTTACACGTATTGAGTAATTTTTATCTGCAGAAAGTGTAAACTTTAAAACGCTCAATTAGGTTGAGCGTTTTTGTTTTTTCTCTACTTAGGAATAAATGACATGTCCGACAGTGTTTTATTGGTTGAAGATGACCAAGATATAGCCGAAATTATTCTTGTTAACTTACTCGAATTAGGTGTGGTGACCACTGTGCAAGATCAAGGCGATAAAGCATTACAAATGGCATTAGACAATGATTATTCGTTACTCCTTCTAGATGTTATGTTGCCCGGCGTAAGTGGTTTAGACATTCGTTGTTAAGTGCCTAAGCAATTATCACTTCTAGGGATTATGATGCCTACCACAAATACTGTAGAACCTTAGGGTGAGTTATAAATTTAATCTTCAAGGCTTAGATTTGGTGAAATTTAAAATCTGTTCACTCCACAACTTGTGTTAACCAACAATAGTATTATCCTAGCGTTAAAAATATGACTGTGTGGGTTTAAAATGTTTTCATTTGCTGAAGTGATTTTGGTGGCATTAGCCATGATTCTTATAGTTGAGGGGATTGGTCCGATGTTGTTTGCACATAAATGGCAACGTTTTCTGCAACAAATATCACAACAGCCGATTAATCAATTACGCACTATGGGAGGGGTTTTGGTCACTATTGGCGTCGTCAGTTTGATGTATTTACTTTAATTTCATGCCTATCTTTGTGCGCCATTATACAATTGATTATAAGCTGCGCGATTTTGCTATTTAGATGCAGATTGTTTTTTGTTAGAATCCTCGCCTAATTTTACGACTCCCTTCTTATTCATGGCTAAAAATGTTGTTGTACTTGGCACCCAATGGGGTGACGAGGGTAAAGGTAAAGTGGTTGATTTACTCACAGATCAAGCAGCTTATGTAGTGCGTTATCAAGGCGGCCACAACGCCGGTCATACACTTGTCATAGACGGTGAAAAAACCGTATTACATCTTATTCCTTCGGGAATTTTACGTGAAAACGTGACCTGTGTTATCGGCAATGGTGTTGTGCTGAGCCCTGAAGCGCTACTCGAAGAAACTGCGATGCTAGAAGCACGTGGTATACCGGTTAAAGAACGTTTGGTGATAAGCGAAGCTTGCCCTCTTATTCTGCCATATCACGTAGAACTAGATGTGGCTCGTGAAAAAGCCCGAGGTAAAAAAGCCATTGGCACAACAGGACGTGGTATTGGTCCCGCTTATGAAGATAAAGTATCTCGACGTGGTTTGCGTGTAGGTGACTTATTTAACCCTAAAGACTTTGCGGTTAAGTTAAAAGAAGTCCTTGAATATCATAACTTTATGTTAACCAACTACTATAAAGTTGAGCCAGTTAGCTATGAAAAAGTATTAGCTGATGCGCTAGCGGTAGCCGATATATTAAAAGCTATGGTTGTTGACGTGACCGACGTTTTAGATAAAGCACGCTTACGTGGCGATGCCATTATGTTTGAAGGTGCACAAGGCACTTTGCTGGATATTGACCACGGCACTTATCCTTATGTGACGTCATCTAATACTACAGTAGGCGGTGTTGCCACAGGGGCGGGGTTTGGGCCACTTAATCTGGATTATGTATTAGGTATCGTTAAAGCCTATACCACTCGTGTTGGCTCAGGTCCTTTTCCTACAGAATTAGACTGTGAAGTAGGCCAGCACCTTGGCGTGAAAGGTCATGAATTTGGAGCTACGACAGGCCGTAAGCGACGTACCGGTTGGTTTGACGCTGTAGCTATGAAACGTGCAGTACAAATTAATTCTATTACTGGTTTTTGTTTAACTAAGTTAGATGTGCTTGATGGCTTAGAAAGTTTGAGTATCTGTATAGGATATAAAGACGCCCAAGGAAATATCCAAGACGTGCCACCTATGGCAGCTGACGGCTATGAGTTGATCACACCGGTATATGAAAGCATGCCTGGTTGGAATGAAAACTCTTTTGGTGTGACTGAATATGCAGATTTACCCCAAGCTGCTAAAAATTATATTAAGCGCATTGAAGAATTAACAGGTGTGCCAATAGACATTATTTCAACTGGCCCTGATAGAAAAGAAACGATAGTGTTAAGACACCCCTTCGAGATTTAAAGCCCTTGATGCAATCAGTAGATTAAGGCTGCAATTTGCGGCCTTTTTTTTGAGCGGAATGAATAGAATGCTTTTAGTCAAATTTTCCACACCTGCCCGCATAGTCTTATGAGTACATCGCTTAAGATTTGAATAAATTTAGCTTTTTGAAAAATTGGTATAACATGGATATATCGAACATAAATTTGTTATAGGTATCCCATGCAGGCAGAAACGCTCTCAAATAAGGTTAATACCCCATCAGTCGCGGATATTGCACCCAAAATACAACTTATAAAAAACACGTTTGCTTCGGGAAAAACCAAACCACTGCCTTGGCGTATCGAACAGCTCACTCAAATCAGAAAAATGGTGGTTGAGCAGCAAGATAAAATTTTTGTGGCAATGCAACAGGATCTTGGTCGTTGTAATATGGAATCATGGACTGCTGAGTTAGGCGGTGTGATCAGCGAAGTGGATCATTCGCTTAAACACTTAAAAAAGTGGGTAAAACCGCGCAAAGTGCCCACACCCATTATCGCCCAGCCTGGCAAGAGTTATATGTTGCCAGAGCCCTTAGGCACAATTTTAATTATTGGTGCTTGGAACTATCCACTGTTACTGGTGTTGTCACCTTTAATTTCTGCGATATCTGCTGGCAACAATGCAATTATTAAACCTTCAGAGTTATCAGCGAATGTATCGAAGTTGTTGGTTGAGTTGGTTGCACAATATTTAGATAATGATGCTTTTGCTGTAGTAGAAGGGGCAGTAGATGAAACCACTGAACTACTAAAACATCAATTCGACCACATTATTTATACAGGTGGCGAAGTGGTGGGCAAAATAGTGATGCGTGCTGCAGCCGAATTTTTAACACCTGTGACCTTGGAATTGGGTGGCAAAAGCCCTTGTATTGTTGATAGTTCTACTGATCTTGATGTCACTGCTGCGAGAATTGTCTGGAGCAAATGGATGAACGCCGGGCAAACCTGTGTGGCACCTGATTACGTGCTCGTTGAGGAGTCTTTTGCTGCGCCACTCATCGATGCAATTAAACATAAACTTACTGAGTTTTATAGTGCTGACGCGTCTAGTAGCAAAGATTATGGGCGTATTGTGAGTGAGCGGCACCTGACACGTATTGTCAGTTATTTAGATGGCCAAGAGGTTGTGCATGGAGGCAAACACGATGTTGCAAATAAGTATATTGAGCCGACTATTGTGCTTAACCCTGCTCATGACAGTCTCTTAATGCAGCAAGAAATTTTTGGGCCTATATTGCCCATAGTGACAGTAAAAAATATTTCTGAATCGATCCTATTTGTGAATAAGCGAGCTAAACCACTAGCACTCTATATTTTCAGCAAAAATAAAGATTTTGAACAACAAGTTCTCACTGCAACCAGCGCTGGAATGGTGTGTATCAATGACGGCTTTATGTTTGCTGCCAATCCTAATTTACCTTTCGGAGGTGTAGGTAGCAGTGGTACAGGTGCCTATCATGGGAAAATAGGTTTTGATAATTTTAGTCACTTAAAAACAGTGATGAAACGCAGTTTTTGGTTTGATGTGCCGTTACGTTATCCTCCTTTCACTGATAAGAAATTTAAACTTTTGAAAAAACTTATATAGGTGATACATGACTCTTACTCCCTTTCATTTAGCTATTCCTGTTGCAGATTTAGAGCAAGCTAAAGCCTTTTATGGTGACTTGTTGGGTTGTGATAAAGGCCGCTGGTCTGAACAATGGATCGATTGGAACTTCTTTGGACACCAATTAGTGACGCATCTCGTGACACAAATGCCAAGTCTACCCAAACATAATCAAGTGGATAACCATGCCGTGCCTGTTCCACACTTCGGTGTGGTTCTAAACTGGAGTGATTGGCAAGACCTGGCGAGTAAGCTTAGTGCTGCCAATGTTGATTTTATTATTAAGCCTCATATACGATTTGAAGGACAAACTGGTGAACAGGCGACTATGTTTTTTCTCGACCCTTGTGGTAACGCATTAGAATTTAAGGCATTTCAAGACATTGAGCAGTTGTTTGCGAATTAATATTAATAACCTATTGAATGTCATTATATTGATAGAATAAATCGATTGAGCTGTTGAGTAATCTTCATTAGCCATTAAGCGTAATAAGGTCTATTGTTTGTTTACACTCTCAGCCCTCAAGGGAACAAATAATGAGTCATATTAATATTGGTATCAATGAAAAAGACCGAGAAGTCATTGCACAAGGTTTAAAATGCTTGTTAGCAGACTCCTATACGCTGTATTACAAACCCATAATTTTCATTGGAATGTAACTGGTCCACAGTTCAGAGAATTACACCTGATGTTTGAGGAGCATTATACTGAGTTAGCGACAGCGGTTGATGATATTGCTGAGCGCATTCGTACGTTAGGCGTGGCTGCACCAGGCACGTATAAAGAGTTTGCTAAGCTCAGTTCCATTCAAGAAGTAGACGGCGTACCCATTGCAACCGAAATGGTTAAGATCCTATTAAATGGGCACGAGGCAGTGGTAAAAACGTGTCGCAAAGTATTGGTATCAGCGCAACAAGCAGACGATGAATCCTCTCCAGCATTAGTGTCAGATAGAATGCGTTTACATGAAAAAACGGCATGGATGCTCAGAGCTTTGAGCTAAAGTCATAAGTGACATCAACATTGCTTATCAATAACACGTATCGATATGCATATAGAGTAGATTGGCCAAAGTGAATACCTACACTTTGGCTTTTTTTTGCAGTCTGCTATCTGTCTCGGCCAATATAATCGCAATTAAGATTTACCAGTAAGTGGTTGTTAGCCTATTCGATAACACCTAATAATTCTTTTTTTAGAGTGGCATCTTTGTGAATATTATTAGTCTTCTTAGTTTTAATAACAGCCTGATAACGACCAGGTTTATGGTTAACTGCAATGAGTATGTTGAGGGTGATGGCTCCCACCACAGATAAAATCACTAAATCAATGCTAAAGATAAAGAACGAAGCTGTCAGGATCACTGCGTCTGCCAACAATCCAAAATTGCCCGCTCGAATATTAAACTTGTTCTGTAGATAAAGGGCTAAAATGCCTAACCCCCCTAGGCTAGATTTATGTCTAAACATAATTAACAAACCTACACCAATCAACATACCGCCAGCCAACGCAGCAAATATTGGATGAATACTTTCAATTTTGATCACATGTTGCATGTGTTCTGTCATAACTGACACCATAGACACTGAGATAAACGTATTGATAGTGAAACGCTTACTTAATTGCGTCCAGGCAATATAGTAAAAGGGTATGTTGACCAAAAAAAATAATAACCCAAAGCTCATATCAAAAAGGTGTGTACCAATAATGGCAATGCCAGCAGTGCCGCCAGTCAGTAAATTATGCGTACCAAACAACACCACGCCAAAAGATACCAATACACCTGCACAAAAAAGTGCCAGTACGTCTTCATAAAACCTATGTGTTGGGAAATTCACTTCCATACCTCTGTATCGCTAAAAATGTCTAATTCGCCGAGGCGCGGATACTACTGATTTACATCTATATTGTTAGGTTAGTAGGCTGATTGTTTTGTGGGCTGTTTAGGTGCTTAAGTACCTTAAACTTTACGACTTTAGTTTTTTATGTAAACAGTCTGTAGGTGAGTTGTTTGTTGTGGGCTGGACAGATATGAAACCAAGATATGACTGACTTTAATCAAATGCATTATGTCACTGCGCCGTCTGTTGCTGCCATGCAATCTGGTAAGTGTTGGTTAGCCATATGAGTTTGCCACAACTCAAGGATTTCCCAGTTTTCATCAAAAACAAAATGTGCTGGATCGTCGTTATTTAGACTATGCTGGTATAGATTTGTCATGCCACTAGGAGAAAATTATGTCACATATATCACCTGAAAAGATCCCGCAGCAAGCCTTTGATTGGTACGATGACTATGCCCATGGAGATATCGACAGGCGGACATTTTTAAGTCGCTTAGGTTCATTATCAGTGGCGGGGTTAACCCTGGGTGCGGTAACGAGTGCCCTCACGCCAAATTATGCTCTTGCTGGGCAAGTGTCGTTTAACGATAAAGACATTACAGCGACCTATCAAGAATTTGAATCACCGAATGGACATGGCAAAGGCCGTGGCTATTTAGTTGTGCCGAGCAACTTGGACGACAAAGCTCCGGCTGTGTTAGTGGTGCATGAAAACCGAGGGCTCAACCCTTACGTTCGAGATGTTGCAAGACGCTTAGCTAAGCAAGGGTTTATCGCATTTGCACCTGACGCATTATTCTCCATGGGGGGATATCCAGGTAATGACGACGATGGTCGTGCTATGCAGCGAAGTATGGACAGAGAAAAAATAGACCAAGACTTTATAGCAGCTGCCAGCTACCTGAAAAGACATACGTCTAGCACAGGTAAATTAGGTGTGGTTGGTTTTTGTTTTGGAGGGTATGTCAGTAACATGCTGGCAGCTGCGGCACCTGAGCTTATCAATGCTGCTGTGCCTTTTTATGGCACACCCGCTAAAGGTGACTTAGTTACACATGTTAGAGCACCAATGATGCTGCAATTCGCTGAAAACGATAAAAGAGTTAACGCCACTTGGTCTGATTATGAAGTCGCTTTAAAAGCTAACAATGTAGACTACTCTGCATATTTTTATCCGAATACTCAGCATGGTTTCCATAATGATTCTACCAGTCGCTATGATCCTAAAGCGGCTGAGCTTGCATGGTCGCGCACGGTAGCGTTTTTTAAACAATATTTAGTTTGATGGCAACATGTATCGAGAATGATAGGATAAATCCCGTTACATATTGTTTGATGACATCTATCAAATTTTCAATCAAAGTTGAGTTATATTGTTTTGGAGAGTGACATGAATAAAGATATACAAGGCTTGTGCTTGTTTTTGGGGATGATTGGTTTAGCTTATGTCGCGATTTTAGCGATAGTGATGCTATTCACAGGCGTAAAAATTCTAAAAAGCATAGTGCTTATCTCAGCGTTTTCCTCGTTTTTAGTGAGTTTAGGTTTAACACCTCAGGTTAAGCAGCGCTTGGTGCAGGTGATGAAAAAAAAAGCAGCATCTTACAAGTAGAGCATGCTATTCACATCACTCGTGAAGGCAATTCACACATCCAAAACATTAATTAATCCAAAAAAAAGCACTACCACCATCAGAGGTAGTGCTTTTTTTGAGTAGGATTTTGAGTTAGTTAAACCCGCTCGAATACCGTCGCAATGCCTTGGCCTAGACCAATACACATAGTGGCCAAACCAATTGACTTATCGTTGGCTTCCATCAGATTGATGAGAGTGGTTGAGATACGAGAACCAGAACAACCTAGTGGGTGACCTAGTGCAATCGCACCACCGTTCAAGTTGACTCTGTCGTCATAACTATCAATCCAACCTAGTTGTTTAATACAAGATAGCGCTTGTGCCGCAAACGCTTCGTTAAATTCAGCCAGTTCTATATCTGCCATCGTCATGCCAGCACGTTTAAGTGCTTTTTGGGTGGCAGGTACGGGACCGTAACCCATAATAGCGGCATCACAACCCGCTACTGCCATGGCACGAATTTTAGCGCGTGGCGTTAATCCTAGTGCTTTGGCTTTATCAGCAGACATGATCAGCATCGCAGATGCACCATCAGATAAGGCAGACGATGTGCCTGCAGTGACTGTGCCATTGACTGGATCAAATACTGGTCTTAGGGCTGCCATAGATTCAGCCGTAGAGTCAGGACGGATTGTTTCATCTACACTGATAGACTTTAAAATACCGTCTACGTCATGGCCTTGTGTGGCGACTATTTCATTGGCCCAGCGCCCCTCGAGTGAAGCTTGATGGGCTCGTTGGTGTGAGCGCGCACCAAAGGCATCTTGCATTTCACGGGTGATACCGTTTTGACGGCCTAACAACTCTGCCGTCATGCCCATGCTGCCAGAGGCTTTGGCTGTATGTTTAGCAATACCTGGATGAAAGTCTAAATTGAAATCCATAGGTACATGGCCCATATGTTCAACACCACCAATCATATACACGTCACCACGGCCAGACATAATGCCGCTGGTGGCGTCATGTAAGGCTTGCATCGATGAACCACATAGACGGTTTACTGTTACTGCACCTGTTGAGCGAGGGATATTCGTTAACAATTGTGCGTTACGAGCAATATTGAATCCTTGCTCTTTGGTTTGCTGTACACAACCCCAGATGATGTCTTCGATATCATTTGGATCAAGGTTTGGATTACGTTCAACCAATTTTGACATTAAATGTGCAGATAAGGTTTCTGCGCGTACATTACGAAAAATACCGCCTTTAGAGCGACCCATAGGTGTGCGTATACAATCGACTACTACGACTTCTTTCATGATCTTCTCCTGAATAAATGTGACAAAGACTACGCAAAATATGATTTATTTGATGCGGCCATTTCACGGACACCGTCAGAAATCTGATAAACCGCACCTAATTCAGCGTATTTATCGGCTAATGCTACAAAGTTGGCTAAGCCCATCGTTTCGATATAGCGGAATATTCCACCTCTAAAGGGAGGGAAACCTAAGCCGTAAAGTAATGCCATATCGGCTTCAGCTGCACTGTCGATAATACCTTCTTCTAAGCAACGAATAGCTTCATTGGCCATAGGGATCATCACCCGTGCAATGATTTCATCTTTGTCGAAATCACGTTTAGCAGCGCAATGTGGTGCAAACAATTCGTAGGCTTCTGGTGCGGGTACTTTAGCTGGGCGGCCACGTTTGTCTAAGCTAAAATTATAGAAACCAGCGTCATTTTTCTGACCTAAGCGATTGGCTTTATACAACAAGGTCACTGGGTCGTTAGCAATTTTCTGCATACGCTCTGGTATACCATTAGCCATGACGCTAGATGCATGGTCGGATGTATCCATGCCTACCACATCAAGAAGAAAAGCAGGTCCCATAGGCCAGCCAAAGGTTTTCTCCATGACTTTATCAACAGCGACAAAGTCTGCGCCGTCCATAATCAATCTGCTGAAACCAGCAAAGTAAGGAAACAATACACGGTTAACTAAAAAGCCTGGGCAATCGTTGACCACGATAGGGGTTTTACCCATTTTTAACGTGGCTGCAACAACAGCTGAAATGGTATCTTCGGAGGTTTTTTCACCACGAATAATTTCAACAAGGGGCATTTTGTGTACGGGGTTAAAAAAGTGCATGCCACAAAAGCGTTCTGGTTTTTTCAGGCTTTTGGCTAAATGGTTAATAGAAATAGTCGAAGTGTTAGAACAAATAATCGCATCATCAGATACGTGCTGTTCTGTTTCCGCCAACACTATGCCTTTCACTTTAGGATTTTCGACGACCGCTTCAATCACTAAATCAACGTCTTTAATAGCCGAATATTCTAATGTAGGCACGATGCTATTGAGCGTCGATGCCATGGTGGCTGCGTCGACTTTACCACGCTGCATGCCTTTGCCTAAAATAGTGGCGGCTTCTTTTAAACCTAAGTCTAATGCAGCTTGGTTTATGTCTTTCATTATAACAGGCGTGCCTCTCACCGCAGACTGGTAGGCGATACCGCCACCCATGATACCTGCGCCTAAGACGGCTGTTTGTTTGATTTCTTTTTTAGCTGATTTGGCCTGTTTTTTACCTTTACCTTTAACCAATTGATCCGCTAAAAACAACCCCACTTGGGCTCTGGCTGCATCGGTCTTAGCTAATTTAGCAAAACCTTGGTTTTCTAATTTAAGTGCTCCGTCTCTATCAAGGCCCGCGGCTTTTGATATGGTTTCTACCATCATGTGAGGAGCGGGATAATGTTTACCTGCTTGGGCAGCCACCATAGCTTTTGCCGTTGAGAAGCTCATCATGGCTTCGTTTTGATTGAGTGTCAGTGGGGCTTTTTTCTGTGCACGGCGGGCTTGCCAATCAAATTCACCGGCTATAGCGTCTTTGAGCATGCTAAGGGCTGCATCAGTTAACTTATCAGGAGCAACAACGGCATCTACAGCGCCTTCAGCCATGGCTTTTGCTGCCTTGCGATCACGTCCTGTGGTCATCCACGCTAGTGCGTTATCAGCGCCAATGAGGCGAGGAAGACGAACAGTGCCACCAAAGCCTGGCATCAAGCCTAGTTTCACTTCTGGTAAGCCTATGCTGGTGGTGGTATCTGCCACACGAAAATCACAGGCCAAAGTCATTTCACAACCGCCACCCAGTGCAAAACCGTTTATCGCTGCAATAGTGGGGAAAGGTAAGTCTTCAAAGCGGTCAAATACTTGAGAGGCTTTGCCTACCCAAGCCAATATTTCTGCATCTGGCATATCAAACAACGCAGTAAATTCAGTGATATCAGCACCTACAATGAAAGTGGATTTTGCGGAACGAACTAATACACCTTTTATATCCCGATGGGCTTCAAGTGCCTGCGTCGCTGCATCTAAGTCAGCAACAGTTTGTCGATCAAACTTGTTTACCGAACCTTGCGCATCAAATACTAATTCTGCAATACCATTTTGCAGTAAATTAACCGTGAGGCTCTTACCTTCGTATATCATTATCATCTCCTGTGGCTATCGCCAAAGCGTGGGTTTGGAAGAAGCCAATGGCCCTCCGAGTACAGATTATATGAATTGTTGTAAAAAAAAATGGAAAGGGCAACCTAACTTTTAACAAAACAAATTATGGTTTGTTACATGTGGGTGAATATAGTCAATTCAACTGGTCATGCCAGTTAATGTGTAAATTATTCAAAATACTCGCATTTATCATTAAGCAAGTTTGTTAATATAATGTCTTGTCTCTCAGCTGGCTTCTTTTTATGTTTTGGAACGTGTGACTACTTGCTATTTACTCTGCTTCGTAATAATGACTGCTTTGTTTACGCAGACGGCAGTGGCAGCGCCTAAGCTCGATCGTGAGCAACAACGAAACCTTTTTATCAAAGCAGAGGGGCTTGCGTATAATCCCAATAGCAGTGCCTTTAAAAAGGTTATGAAACAGCTTGAGGGTTATCCATTAAAGCCTTACGTTGAATTGAAAACCTTAAGTAAGTTTCCTTTTATGGCGAATAAAAAACAAATAGAACGTTTTTTAGCCAAATATGAATCATCTCCTCTAGACAGACCTTTACGCAAAAAGTGGTTGTTCTATCTAGCTAAACAAAATCAACCTGAACTATTTATGCATGCTTATCGAGATATGGGTAATGTTGCTTTGAACTGCACTTACGCAGAAATGTTGCTGCAAAAAGACCCGTCGAATGCTGAAGCATTAGAACGGGCAGAAAATCTGTGGGTAGTGGGTAAATCACAGCCTAATGACTGTAATGAATTATTCAAGGCCTGGCACAAGGCTGGCAAGCAGACATCAGCATTAATATGGAAAAGGATGTCCTTGGCGGCTGACGGTGGCAATCATACATTGCTCCCCTATTTAAAAACATTGATGCCAAAGAAACAGCAATATTTAGCCGATCTTTGGTTAAAGGTGCGCCGTTCACCTAGCCAAGTTTCTCGTCTGTCTAATTTTCCGGGTCAATACCCAGAAAAGGAAACTGAAATACTGGTTTATGGTTTAAAACGCCTTATCAGCAGTAACAGGGATTTAGCCTTACGTAGTTGGAAAAAACTGTCGAGTAAGTTTACTTTTTCGAGTTCCCAACAAAAACAAATTTCACACCGGTTTGCCACTTTTTTAGCACTAGTAGATCATGAGCAAGCAGAATTTTGGCTAGAGAAAGCCACAAGTTTGGAACCTGATGCAGAATTATTACGTTGGCATTTAGCTCATGTCTTAAGGCAAAAAAATTGGCAAAATGCGTTAGATGTCATAAACCTTGTACCTGGCAACTCAGCCGACAATAATGTGTTTCAATATTGGAAAGCTCAAGCTTATGAGAAATTGGGTGCTAAAGAATTAGCTGACGAAGGTTTACATAAATTAGCTAAACAGCGTCATTATTATGGATTTTTAGCAAGTGGGAAATTGTCTGAAATGGCTAGCTTAAATGACAATCCATTACTCATTCCCCAAGAGGAAATAGACGAGGTGGCTGCATTGCCCTCTGCCCAGAGGGCTTTTGAGTTTAGAAAGTTAAGCCGTAATCTTAGTGCAAGACGAGAGTGGATTTCTTTGCAGGGCCAATTGACCCATCAACAGAAGATAACCGCAGCTGTGCTTGCCAGCCAGCAGAACTGGCATGATCAAGCTATTTTTGGTTTTTCCAAATCAGGCTATCTGGATGATTTGAGTCGACGTTTCCCGATGCCGTTTGATAGTCAAATGCAAAGTAATGCTAAGAAAAACAATATTGATGTCGCTTGGGTATATGCCATCGTCAGACGTGAGAGCTCTTTTATGCCAGACGCAGCTTCGCACGCCGGTGCTTTGGGCTTAATGCAAGTAATGCCGAGAACGGCACGTTATCTCGCCAAGAAAAAAATTAAAAAAAATAGTTTATTTAATGCCAACCGAAATGTTGAGCTGGGTACCCAATATATGCGTTATCTGATGGATAAAATGGATAACAATGCCATATTGGCCACCGCATCTTATAATGCTGGTTGGCGTAGGGTACAACAGTGGCTACCTGAAAAAGGTAATATGCCCTTAGACTTATGGATAGAGACCATTCCCTATAAAGAAACCCGCAATTATGTGAAAGCAGTGTTGGCTTATCAGCAGATATACAGTCAACATTTAGGTGGCAATGAGAACCTGTTTAAGAAATTAGCCACCATGGAAATACAACCAAAAAGTTAGATAGGTCTTTGTAACATATACAAGGCCAACAGCCTTAAGCTTATGTTAATCTACTATTATATTCTTTGATGAGAGTCAGGCATGTCAGTTCTAGCACAATCAACACAATCAACACAATCAGCACGATTAGTGCAAATAGCACAAACCTATCCACAACATATTTCAGAGTTACAAAGCCGCACCCGTGAAGCTATTCAGCGGGAGAGTATTGAAGGTTTGATCATCCATTCGGGGCAAGGTAAGCGCTTATTTTTGGACGATAACCACTATCCTTTCAAAGTGAACCCTCAGTTCAAGGCTTGGTTACCCGTCATCGATAATCCAAATTGTTGGCTGATTGTAAATGGTGTTGATAAGCCAAAGTTAGTATTTTACCGCCCTAAGGATTTTTGGCATAAAGTACCTGATGAGCCAAATGATTTTTGGGCTGAGCAGTTCGATATAGTATTACTGACTCATGCTAATGCGGTAGAAAAACATCTGCCTTTTGATAAAAGCAAATATGCTTATATTGGCGAATATATTGAAGTCGCTAAGGCCTTGGGTTTTGAATTAGTGAATCCAGATAGGGTGATGCATTACTTCCATTATCAACGTGCCTATAAAACAGATTATGAGTTAGCGTGCATGCGTGAGGCAAACCGTATCGCGGTTGATGGTCATCGTGCTGCTAAAATTGCTTTTGAACAGGGGCTAAGTGAGTTTGATATTAATTTGGCTTATCTTGGAGCAGTTAGGCAAGGTGACAACCAAGTCCCCTATCATAATATTGTTGCATTAAATGAAAACGCATCCATATTGCATTACACCCATTTAGAAACAGAAGCACCGACTCAAGCTCGTTCTTTTTTAATTGATGCGGGGGCAAATTTTAATGGTTATGCTGCTGATATTACCCGCACTTATTCTCGAGAAAAAGGGGTGTTTGCAGACTTAATCGCATCCATGCATCACATTACGCAACAATGTGTGAATGAGTTAAAACCAGGTGTGTCTTATGTTCAAATTCATACCAGTGCTTATCATCAAGTCGCAGCCCTTTTATGTGAAACTGGTCTAGTGTATTTGGACGCTAACGATATGCTTGAAACAGGCATTGTTAATACCTTCTATCCCCACGGTATTGGGCATTTCCTTGGCTTGCAAGTACATGATGTGGCGGGGCATGTTTCTGATGATAGAGGCACGCCAAACCCCCCTCCTGAGGCCCATCCATTTTTGCGTAATACCCGCACTATTGAAGCACGACAAGTCTTTACTATTGAACCAGGTTTATATTTTATTCATAGTTTATTGGCGGAGCTAAAAAGCAGTGAGCAAAGCAAATATATTAATTGGAACGTGGTTGATAGTTTACGACCTTTTGGGGGTATTCGCATCGAAGATAACATCATTGTGCACCGCGCTAAAAACGAAAACATGACCCGTGATTTGCATTTAAATTAAGGGCTTTTGACACATCAATAGATAACCTAGGCTGGCTACAAAGGTAAGCGCTTGTTTGTCAATATTGTAAAAATCTAGCGTTCAGTAGCCACAAAATGGATGACATGTTTCTGTTGGTTCAGTGATGTTCAATATGTGTATGGCACATTGTCAAGGTGTCACATCTGTTAGTAGTACCTTCCATTTTGTGGTCAAAGTGTTGAGTGCAGGCAAACATAGTGCCCGCAACGGCGGCATATGTAACCTGTCGGGCTAACAGGTTGATTTAACGCATAAATATGTTCTTACTGCACATTTAGTTTACCTTGCTATGATCGTCATAAATCTTATTTTGCATACATAGTTTGTTAATCGGAAGCAATATAAATGTCTCGAATCTTCATCTGTTTATTACTTTTTATCGCCTATGCTAATATCACATATGCACAACAAACTACTTCTAAAGCCAATCTTGCAAATGATTTTGCTAGATTAACTATTCCTAATATTGCTGGAAAGATGAAAATCGATGGCGAGCTAGACGATACCCAATGGCAGCAAGCGAAACAGCTGGAACTCAATTACGTCACTCGACCATTTGAAAATACACGTCCACCAGTATCTACTCAAGTCAAAATATTTGAAAATGGCGATACCTTATATGTGGCATTTATCGCCCAAGATCCCAAGATAGAGAACATCAGTGCTTTTTATAGAGACAGAGATGGCATATGGAGTGATGATCTAGTTGGGATTAAGATTGATACCTTTAATGATGGTCGTTTAGCTTACCAGTTCTTTGTAAATCCTCATGGTATTCAGGCTGATTCGATTCAAAATGAAATGACCGGTAGAGAGAGTGACAGTTGGGATGGTATCTGGCAATCAGCAGGTAAAATTGTTGCTGATGGTTATCAGGTAGAAATGGCTATTCCATTGCGTATTTTAAACTTTGAAGAAGGTAGCGACAATAAGAATTGGGGCGCTGAGTTGGTGCGCTTTTATCCAAGAGCTGATCGTCTACGTATTTCGAATATGCCACTAGACCGAAATAATTCGTGTAATTTATGTCAAATGGGCTCTATTGGTGGTTTCAAACAAGCCAAACAAGGTAAAAATTTAGCCTTAGTACCCACATTAGTATTGGGCAAAGGTCAGAGTCGTGACCTAGAAGAAAGCTTAATATGGCAAGACTCTGAAAATACAGAAATAGGCTTGGATGTGAAGTGGGGCATTACCCCTGAAATATCCTTACAAGCCACTTTCAATCCAGATTTTTCTCAGGTGGAAGCCGATGTAGCTCAGTTGAGTATTAACGACACCTTTGCGCTTTTCTTTGATGAAAAACGGATCTTCTTTTTAGAGAATGCCGACTACTTTTCGAGTAACTACAATCTTGTTTATACCCGTAATGTGGGTGCACCTGATTATGGGGCTAAAGTGACTGGACGAATTGATCAACATACCTTTGGTTTTTTTGTTGCCAATGATGAGTCCACAACCTTTCTAGTACCGGGTAATTTGGGCTCTAGCATTGCTAATTTTGAACAGGAATCACTTAATCTCGCATTACGTTATCGTTATGATTTATCTGAACAATTATCAATTGGCTGGACCGGCACTTTGCGTGATGCAGAGGGGTATTACAATTACGTCAATGCTATTGATGCTAAATATCAATTAACAGATAACGATACCTTTCGTGCACAAATATTACGTTCAGATACGCAATATCCAATAGACCTATACTCAGACTTTTGTGACAATAACTGTGAGCAGGACACCGACTATTCAGAGACTGCCCTGCGCCTAAAAAAAGCCGATGCTTTTAGTGGCAGAGCTCACCGAGTCAGTTATACCCACGAGGAGCGAAATTGGAATGTTTTTGTAAATCATAATAGTCGTGGATCAGGTATTCGTACCGATTTAGGTTTTGGCTCTTTGGCTGACCGTTATCAGTTGGTAGTGGGCGGTGGTTACAATTGGTTCAGTGAAAACACTTGGTGGAATAAAGTCAGATTATCCGGTGACTGGGATATCAGCCATAACGATAATAACGAACTGATAGAGAAAGAGTCCGAAGTGAATCTGAGCATGAATGGTCGATTCCAGTCCTTCTTTGAAATAAGCGTACTGACCCGAGATAAGGTGGGACTTCGTGATGATCCAAGTATTCTGCGTATCACTAACAACAGCAGATTATTCACCGAGCAGCAGGGCAGTTTTTATTTTCAAGTACGTCCCAGTCCATCCTGGTTTTTCAGTACATTTATACGCTTTGGTGATCATATTGACTACGACAACAACCGCTTAGGTAAACAACGATTAGTGCGCCCTTCTATAAATTGGAATATAGGCAAAAGTTTGCAGTTTAAACTCCGTCACACTTACCAAAACCTTGATGTGGATAATCAGCCACTGTTTACTGCAAACCTATCTGATTTTCGTGCTACTTATCAGTTCAACCAACGCCAATTTTTACGTCTGATTCTGGTGTATTCTGACATTGAACGTAACCAACAAAATTATACCTTTAATGTGGAAGCCAACAGTGCAGGATTAAGCACACAACTTTTATATTCGTATAAACTCAACCCACTCACCAAATTTTTTGTAGGTTATTCAGACTCTGCCTATCAAGATGATGTTCTCACTTCATTGACCAAAAGTGGGCGTTCGGTGTTTATGAAATTCAGTTATGCATGGTTAAATTAGCGGATTAATAAAGCTTGATAACTGTCTGTTTTGGCCATATATATTAGGTTACGGCAGTCGAGCCGTGTCGAATAAGGAAGACAGTGATGGAAGTACTATTTGATTATATCTTGACCGCACAAACTCTTGTTTTAGTGTTTGTGGTGGTGTTACTTAAAACCTCAATTAAATTTGTCCCACAAAACCGCGCCTATGTGATAGAACGATTTGGTAAATATCAGTCAACAAAAGAAGCCGGGTTAAATTTTATTGTACCCTTTATTGACCATATATCTGCGGATCGCTCGTTGAAAGAAAAGGCTGTTGATGTGCCTGAACAAAGTGCTATTACCAAAGATAATATTTCGCTGTCAGTAGACGGGGTTTTATACTTTCGAGTGCTTGACCCTTATAAGGCTACCTATGGAATAGACGATTACGAGTTTGCTGTCACTCAACTAGCACAGACCACTATGCGTTCTGAATTAGGGAAAATGGAACTCGATAAGACTTTTGAAGAAAGAGACGTGCTAAACATTAATATCGTTGCTGCAATCAATGATGCTGCGGGTCCTTGGGGTATTCAAGTACTTCGTTATGAGATCAAAGATATTGTGCCGCCTCAATCTGTGATGCAAGCGATGGAAGCGCAAATGAAAGCCGAACGAGTCAAACGGGCACAAATTTTAGAATCGGAAGGTGACAGACAGGCGGCTATTAATCGCGCCGAAGGTCAAAAAGCCTCGGTAGTCTTAGCCGCAGAAGCTGATAAAGAAGAACAAGTATTACGCGCAGAAGGTGAAGCGAAAGCGATAGTCGCAGTTGCTACCGCGCAGGCAGAAGCCCTTAGACAAGTGGGTGAAGCCGCTGCTACGGACGAAGGGCAAAAAGCCATTCAATTGGATTTGGCCACCAAAGCCATCGAAGCCAAACAAGCTATTGCCAAAGAATCATCAGTTGTATTGTTACCCGATGGATCAACTGAAGCCGCGAGTGTTGTTGCCCAAGCGATGACCATTATTAATCAGTTGAATAAGGGGTAACGTATGGATTGGGCATTCAACAACTTAGCTGAAAGTTTGCTCATTCTTGGCATACTTTTATTAGTCATTGAAGTGGCGGTGTTGGGCTTTTCAACCTTTGTACTGTTTTTTGTAGGCTGCGCCGCGGTGGTCACCGCAGGTTTATTGTATATAGGCATTATTCCAGATACTTGGTTGTCGGCCATGTTTAGCACAGGCATACTAACTGGAATATTAGCTATTTTGTTATGGAAGTCTTTAAAAAATATGCAAACTCAGGTGGAAACTACAAAGGTAAAAGGTGACTTAGTCGGTCACAGTTTTATATTAGTGGAGGATGTTGCGCCTGAGTTAACCCCTGAATATCATTATTCAGGGATTAACTGGAAGTTAAAGGCCAACGAACATTTGGTAGCTGGCACTCAAGTAGAGGTCACACAAGCTGATGTTGGCGTCTTCCACATAAAAGCTAGCTAACTTTTACATCGTTAGTGTCTATTGTGTAAGTCGGGTTGGCCCCGACCTTTTTTATTTCCTAAAAAGCTATTCGTTGTAATTTTTTGTGCATTCTAATATAAAAAATTAGCAGCCAATAATGTTCAATAAGGCGAATAGAATGTTTATGGTTAAGCACAACTCTATTTTCAAGCATACCCGAGATTACGATACGCTTATGCCCAAAGTATCGGGCTTAATAACCGTTGTGAGTATTACAAAAAATTTAACAGGAACATGGCCTTAATAATAGCGCTTTTAGGTTTCGCTCCTTACTACCACAAATAAGGTTCAGGAGGCTTTCTGTATTAAACGTTCTCACTAAGATTTTCTTCATAAAGTAGATAAAGATTGAGGTATGTGCCGGCCATATAACTTGTCTTATGGGATTAAAAACCGTAACAAAGGTGATAATTAGTAGGAATGCAAAGTGTTGGTGTCAGGTAAGAGCGTTGAATTAGAGCCCACCCTGTTTTTTATTGATAGATATGGTGTGATTTTATCTGATGAGGTGTTTGATTTTGCTAGTCTGACAGCTGTTTTTTATAGTTGTTAAACGCGCCGCTTTTGAATCCATATATGTGAATAAGAAAAAATGGAGGACATTACTATTAATATAGGATTGTCATTTTACGTGAAGGTTATTGGAGCGCTGCTGCTGTATTTGTCTTACTACTTCGCATTTCTCAGCTAGACGGCCGTGAATATTATTGAATTGGGTTATTATGCCCCATTAGGTGATTATTCTATTTATGATCACGCTTGGTATGCTATTAGTCGTGCTATTGAAACTAATGGAGGAGCTGTTAATCATATCTATGACAAGGTGTCAGTCGCTATAACTGAAATAAACAAGGTTACGTCTCAGTACCAGAAGATATTTCACAGTAAAACAAGCTGATAATGCTGGGATTTAAGCGCTTAAAAATGTTTATCTGTTTTTTATAAGACTAGAAAACGGCACACTATTGGGTATATAGTGAGCCGTTTTTGGTGATACCAGGTTGAGCTTAAACTTGCGTCTATTATTGAGGCAATTATTCGCCGGCAATCTGCATACTCTCAATTAATACTGAACCTGTTTGTATGCTGCCGCGGTTTTCTTGTACTGCGCCTATCGCCACTATATTCATTAACATATCGGCTAAATTACCAGCGATGGTAATTTCGTGCACAGGGTATTGGATCACGCCATTTTCCACCCAAAAGCCTGCTGCGCCTCTAGAGTAGTCTCCGGTAACAATATTAACACCTTGACCCATTAGTTCAGTGACCAACAAACCTGTGCCTAGTTTTGCTAACATTTCTTTATCTGAGTCACCGCTATGTTGAATAAACCAATTATGAATACCACCAGCATGACCTGTGGTTTGCATGTTGAGCTTTCGCGCTGAGTAACTGGTTAATAGATAGTGATTGAGTAACCCATTGCTAATAACATCCATGTCTTGAGTTTTAACACCTTCATGATCAAAGGGGGAACTGGCTAATCCCCGCAATATATGGGGGCGTTCAGTAATATTGAGCCAATTTGGTAGTACTTGCTGGCCTAACTTATCTAATAAGAATGATGATTTTCGATACAAACTACCGCCACTAATGGCACTGATAAAATGACCAAATAGACCTGCCGCAATTTCGCGATCGAACAACACTGGTACCTTACAGGTCTTGACTTTTCTAGCACCTAGTCTGCCCAAGGTAAATTGTGCCGCCTCAAGACCTAATTGTTCTGGGCTAGTCAGCATGTCTGCTTCACGGCCTACTGAATAACTATAATCTCGCTGCATTTCGCCGTCTTGCTCACCAATTACCACGCAACTCATGCTGTAACGACTGCTGTTATAGCCTGCGAGTAAACCATGGCTGTTACCATATACTTTGGTGCCTAAGTTAGCGTTATAAGAGGCACCATCCGAGTTTGTAATACGGGGATCTACGTTTAATGCACTAGTTTCAGCAGCAATTACCTGTTGAATGGCATATTCAGTGTCTAGTTCTATAGGGTGGAATAAATCTAAATCAGGGAATTCAAACGCCATTAGCTCTTTTTCAGCTAAACCAGAGCAATCATCATCACCGGTATGTTTAGCTATTTCTATGGCTTTTTCTACTGTAAGTTTTAACGCATTTGGGGATAGATCAGCTGTTGAGGCGCTACCTTTTTTCTTACCATGGTATACAGTGATACCCAAGCCACCATCATTCGTAAATTCAACGGTTTCCACATCTTTGAGTCGAGAAGACACTGCAATGCCTTCTACTTTAGACATGCTTGCTTCGGCCTGAGTTGCGCCTTTTTCCTTGGCTAATTTTAAAACGTCTTCTACTATGCTTTGTATTTCAGCTAATTGTTGTTGCATAAGGCCTTCATTATTTGGCTACACTGTAGTTTATTATCGCGATGGGGGTTACAATCTTCACTAGTGTATCACTAAAGATAAAGTCATGGTTGCCCCGAAAAAAAACAAAGATGTTGAAGTTGAATTCGACGTAAGTGCAGAAGACGAACCACTCAGTAAAACTCAAATTAAAGCCCAAATGGTTGCAATGCAAAAGTTAGGCGAGTCTTTGGTTCATCTTGGTCAATCTTCTTTGGCTAAGATTCCTATGCAGGAAGAGTTGCTCGATGCAGTGATGCTTGCCCGTAAAATTTTACGCAAAAAAGAAGGTTATCGTCGTCAATTGCAGTTGATTGGCAAAATCATGCGTAATACAGACATCGCCGCTATTGAACATGCCTTGAATAATATTAAATCTGCGCATAAAAAATTAAATGATGCTTTTCATGGAACTGAAATGCTCAGAGATGACATTTTACTGCAAGGTGATAGCAAAATTGAATCGACTATTGTTGATTATCCCCTGCTCGATCGGCAAAAATTGCGACAATACGTGCGACAGGCTAATAAAGAGCTAGTGGATAATAAACCACCCAAAGCTTCTCGTGAACTTTTTAAATATTTAAAAGAAATGATAAACGGTTAATATTTATTTATATTCGCCCTGCATTTCTATGTTAATAAAAGCTGAGACTTAGGGCGAGTCTCACTTTTACTTGAAAGCATCAAAACCATGCCTGCCCGGTTCTAAAGTGAGTCTTGTAAGTGTGAGAAAATAGCTTTCAGAATATTTCGAGGTTTTTACTCAATACATATATTAAAAAAATTATTTTTCCATTTAATAACAGGGTGTTTACTGTTGAAATTGAGTATCACTTCAGTCAAGAAATAGTCAGGAATATGAAAATACTGGCCATTTACAAGGTTGTTTTAACCTGTCAATTCGTCAATAAAGTTGTTGATATCAAAATCGTAAAATACCGAAATTTGCCTGCACACTATTAAGCAGCATGAACATTGCCGCAGTGGATTAACCGCATGCATATAAGACTACGAACAATGATGTTTTGACGACATCATCATCAAAATAAAAATATCATGGATGGATTTTGACACGATCTCCACGATGCTTTGTTGTGACTGTAACGCTTCAAATTTATTTAGTGGCAAACTCGTCTTGTGCGGATTGTTTAAAATGGGGCAGACCAAAAATAATGGCAAGCGAAGCGAATATCAACAACAACATGGGGTACCAGGTGTAGGGTGTAATTGCTAAGGGCGAAAGACCAGCCAAGGCAGAAACTGTCAGCATTTGGCTGCCGTAGGGCACCAGACCCTGACAGCCGCAAGAAAAAATATCCAATAGGCTGGCGGTTCGCCTTGGGTCAATTTGATAGGTCTGGCTTAAGTCTTTGGCAATAGGGCCAGCCGTAACAATACTGATGGTGTTATTAGCGATAGATAAGTCTAACAAACAGGCCAATGAAGCAATACCAAACTCAGCCTCCTTTTTCGTTTTTATTCTGGCGCAAATCATATTCATTAACCATGTCAAGCCACCATAAGCCTTCATCAAACTGACAATGCCGCCAATGGTCAGGGCGATAATGGCGAGATTTTGCATCCAACCAATACCTTTTTGAATACTCTGCAAGGCTTCCCAGCCGGTAAACGTGCCGTTACTTAAACCAATAATTGCCGCCGTCAAGATCCCAAAACCCAAGACCACAATTACGTTTATCCCTAGCAGCGCCGTTACGATGATCATTAAGTAGGGCAGCATTAACCAGGGATTATAGTCTTGCCCTGTCATGGCTGTTTCGACCTTTACCTCAATAAAAAATAAAGCCGCAATAGTAATAATTGCAGCGGGTAAGGCAATGATCAGATTGGCTTTAAATTTATCCTTTAATTTCACGCCCTGAGTGCGTGTAGCCGCGATGGTGGTATCCGATATAAAAGATAAATTATCTCCAAACATGCCACCGCCAATGACCACGCCTAACGCTAATGCTGGGGGTATGCCAAGACTTTCGGCTAAACCGATACCAATGGGTGCAAGGGCGGTAATGGTGCCCATTGAAGTGCCCATGGCAAAAGAAATTCCGCAGCAAACCACAAATAAGCCAGGTAGCAAAAATTGCGCGGGAATAATATCTAATGCCCAATTCACCGTGGCGTCCCGTGCACCAATATCGATGGTTAAGGCATATAAGGCACCCGCCATAAGAAAAATGAAAACCAACAACACGATGGTTTTGTCGCCGGCGCCATGGCAAAAAATGTCGACCTTCTGATGTAAACTTAAGCGCGTGTTGCCAGGATTGATAGCCAAGGCATAAGCTGCAGCAAGCATAAAGGCTACGAGAATGGGCATGAGTGTAAAGTCTTGGCCAACTACCCCAGACAACAAAACCATCAATACAAATATCAAAATAGGGCTTAAACCCCAAAAACTAGCGTTTGTGTCTTGCTTCATTTAATGCTCGTTAATACTCTTTAATGTCGCTATGCTAAAACTTTATCTTACATGTAAGTAAGCATTAAATGTAAGTAGCTTATACCCTTATTCCTTAATGCTACAGTATTGTTGGCTGCACTGATTCACCTTTATCGCCAAGCGTAGCTCTTATTATGTCTAAGCTTGGGGCTGAATAAGGTTAAGCTGTACCACCAACGGTTAACTCATCTACTTTAAGGGTGGGTTGACCTACACCAACGGGCAAACTTTGCCCATCCTTACCGCACACACCAACCCCTTTATCTAAGGCTAAGTCATTACCTATCATAGAAATCTTTTGCATGGCTTCTGGGCCATTGCCAATTAAGGTTGCGCCTTTGATAGGAGTGGTGATTTTACCTTTTTCGATTAAGTAAGCTTCGGAGGTAGAAAATACAAATTTTCCTGAGGTGATATCAACCTGACCACCGCCAAAGTTAGGTGCATAAATGCCCTTTTCTATGGATGCAATGATTTCTTCTGGTGGGAACTCACCGCCTAACATATAGGTATTGGTCATACGTGGCATAGGTAAATGAGCATAAGATTCACGTCGGCCATTACCGGTGGGAGCAACACCCATCAAGCGTGCGTTGAGTTTGTCTTGCATGTAACCTTTAAGAATGCCGTCTTCAATTAACACATTGTGTTGAGTCGGTGTGCCTTCGTCATCAACGCTAAGAGAGCCACGTCTGTTGGCTAATGTACCATCATCAACAACTGTACAGCCTTTGGATGCAACTTGTTCACCGATACGACCGCTGAAAGTAGACGCGCCTTTACGATTGAAGTCACCTTCTAAACCATGACCTACTGCTTCATGTAACAATACGCCTGGCCAACCATTTCCTAACACAACCGGCATTTTTCCTGCGGGGGCTGGTACAGCTTGCATATTAACTCTTGCCATATGAATGGCTTCATCAGCTACTTGTTGATAGCGAGGACGGCCATCGTCTTGTGCGACAAAATAATCATAAGCATATCGTCCACCAGCACCCGAACTACCTCTTTCTCGGCGTCCGTCTTTTTCCATCAACACCGAACAGTTGAAGCGGATAAGCGGGCGAATATCGGTACAAAAAGTGCCGTCTGTCGCTGCAATTAAAATTTCTTCATATACTCCGCTAATACTAATCACCACTTGGCTAAGGGCGCTTTCCTGCTTGCGGATGTATTCATTTGCAGCTCGCAATAGCGCTATTTTTTCTTGTTCTTGCATACCCAAAAGTGGATTTTCGGCATGGTATCGACTGGCAGGGTGACTTTGGTTGAGTGACGCGACTTTATGTTTACCACCTGACTTTGAAATACTGCGTGAAGCTTTTGCGGCTTTCATTAACGCTTCTGGGGATATCTCATCAGAATAAGCAAAGCCGGTTTTTTCTCCACTAACGGCTCGAACGCCCACACCGCGCTCAATATTGTAGCTACCTTCTTTGATGATACCGTCTTCTAGTACCCACGTTTCGTGTTGGCTTGACTGAAAATACAAATCAGCAAAATCGTTGTCATGTTGATATATGGTATCTAGCGCTGTCTCTAATGTGGAGCGGGTTAGATTCGATGCATCTAGTAAGTTTTCTTCTACCAAATTAGACAAGGTGACTCCTGAATTTGTTGTGCTGATAAACGGGCATTTTAGTGCGGATATCAGCGAGTAATTGATGATCAAGTTGGGCATATATCATGCCGGTATCATGGGGTAATTCAATCAACGTATCACCCCAAGGAGAGATGATACAGGAGTGACCGTAAGTTTGTCGCTTATTCCGATGTTGACCTGTTTGATTAGCGGCAACGATATAACATTGGTTTTCAATTGCACGGGCTCTTAGCAATGGATGCCAGTGAGCCTTCCCCGTTTGTTGTGTAAAAGCGGCGGGTAAGGCTAATAGGTCTAGCGGTGCAATCTGATTCATGGCTGCGAACATGCCAGCAAAACGAATATCGTAACAAATAGCTAAACCAAGGTTACCAAAGGGGGTCTGAGTGACAATTAACGTATTGCCTGCCTGAGTGAGGCGAGACTCTAGATATGTACCAGTATTATCTGCCACCTGAACATCGAAGAGGTGTATTTTTTGATACTCTTCGACCGTCTCTCCATGGTCATTAATTAATAAACAAGATGCAGTGAATTTGCCAGTTGACGGGCATAATATTGGCAAACTACCCGCAACTATCCAGATGTTATAGTGTTTAGCCAATTGCTTAAGCTTATGTTGAATGGGGCCTAGATGCAGGTCTTCTGCGATATCCATCATTAATTTATCACCACCACCAAAACAAGCAAAACATTCTGGCAATACCACCAAACAGGGTCTTTGTGTGGGCAATAACTTAAGCTGCTGCTCTACAAATAAAAGGTTATCTTCAACTAAGGGGGAAGATGTCATTTGAATGGCTACAATATTTGGGTAGGCATTAGCCATTTACTGGCGCTTCATCAGGTAATTTTATATCGACCGGTTTATCAAATTTTCGATCTATAAACGGGGAGGGAATTTCTGTTTTAGGCACTGGATTTACAAGTGCTGGCAAGGATACTTCTTTGCTATCGCGACCTAATTCTGTGAGTCGAGGCTCATCCAAGGTGCCAGTGAGTGAAAACTTGATATTAGAAATTACCTTGGCTGAAGTCAGCATTTGATCCAGCGCAAGTGCTGCCAATGCTGTAGCTGGATTGACCATCCATGCTACTATCACAGGTAAGCTAGATGTCACATTTGGGGCGAACTCGATTTGGTAATTGAGCTGCTGGGCGTTTAAGTCGGTGTAACCTTCCATAGTGATTTCGCCAGCTCCTCCATCGACTAAGGTATCTTGGGTATAAGCGGTGCCATTTTGTAGCTGAAAACTGCCATTAATTTTGTCGTAGAAAAATCCTTTGGAAAATATGTCTCTAAAATCAAGCTGTAGCTTACGGACCAACGAGTCGAGGCTAAGCAAGCTGAATATTCGTGAGCCTTGGTCACTTACTTCTGTCAAATAGCCATCTGTTAAACGCCAATCTATTTGACCATTCAGTGTTTCAAAATTGAATTCGTAGGGCGCGCGCTTCCAACTTAAATCGAACTTCGAGCTGGCTTTTGAATCCTTGATCCCTGAATGCAATTTAAAACCTTTGAGAAATGCGCCAAAATCCGAGCTGCTAAATTCCCCCTTTAAACGTGTACTACTTTGGCCGTTGGTTAAAAACCAGTCTCCAGAGCCATAAAATAGACCATGAGCATTTTTTAAGCGTACTTGGTCTATCTTCATACCTGTAGAGGACCTAGACAGGTCAAAATCAATTTTTCCTAGGTCGTTATCCAGAAATCGACAGCGGATACAAGAAAAGCTAACAGGCGGTAAAGTATCAATGTCGGCAGCAAATTTCATAGGCGCGATTAATAGTGCCTCGACTTTACCCGTTCGAGAGTCTTGCCATTCTGTGAATTCAATAAAATCAGCCTTAATATCAACACCTTTGTTTAACCAATCTTTGTATAGAGCCACTTCCATCCGCGTTTCTTTGGCATTGATATCAAAAAGCCAACTATCACTGGTATTTTTGGCGACCACTTCTAATCCTGTCAGCCTTTGTGATGCGAACAGAGCATTGTCTGCTTTGATGAATATACGCTTTGGTGCCTCGAGTAATGTTTTTTCGTTGTTATCAGGGAGGTCATTGAGAAGCGTGTTAACAGTCTCATACCAAGAGCTAACATCTAGCTCTAGTAAATTGGCAGAAACACTAAAACCCAAGCCCATTCCAATCATATTTGATTGGCCAATGGCTAAGTGTGCTCGAGAAAATTGCATATCTTGATGAGGTAAGTTGCCATTAAATTCAACGTCCTGTCCCAACGTGACTTTGATTGATGAAGCTCGTTCATTACCTTGACTGGTGACTACTAGAGGTAATGATTGTGCTGAGGTCTTGGAAAAGGGTGCGGGTAAGTCTGAGTTTAGTTGGGTGAGCTCACTGAATATTTGTGCGGTGTATTCGTAGCCTTGGGTGGGGAGTGTTAGCGCAATGTCTGCTGTCCAGTTACTGCTTCCAGATAGGTATTTTGTTAAGCCATTAGAAAATGATTCAAGTAAAGGTGTAACCTGCCAATCCCCGTTAATATTAATATTTGCTTGATAACCTTTGTCCTCCTGAGCACCCATAAAAGAGAGTTTTATAGGTTGTTTTAACAACTGCGCCTTAAGACCGCTTGTGGTTATTTTATGGTTGATAAAACTGACTGTGCCATCGGTTTGCTCTAATAGAATATCTAAGTTAGGTAACTCAACTCGGTTTTTGACCAACAACACTTTGCCCTTAACACTCACCTTCTCACCAGTCAGAGGGATATAAAGATGTAACTGGGTTTTTAAAGGTCCACGCACTTTTACTTGTTGTAAGGTTTTACCTAATGTGTCCCCAAGGCTGCTTTGCAGCATCAAATCAGTCACCTGTTGCCCATCGGCTTGGGCATTTGCATCTATATTTAAAACAGCATTGGCAGCCAATTCAGGAATATTTGCAGATAAGTCAGTTAGCGTTACATCTAGTAATTGCCCTTTTTGGCTGGTCATGGTCAAACTTTTATTTTCGAACAATAAATTGATATCAAAATTGCTCAGTGCAGGCCATCGTGATGCAAATTTCAATTTTCCATCAGTCACTTTTAGTTGTGCTTGGAAAACGCCTTGGCTTTGTTCAAAGGGAAAGGCGTTGACTGCGCCATGCCATATGACTTGAGTGCTTTCTATTTTCCCTTGCTGTAAAGAGTCAATGAGATAATTTTTAGTCTTAAGCCCAATAAGCTCTGTGGGATAAAGTTTGGGTAGTTGTGCTACATCAATAGTTTCAATCGTTGTTGAAAAACCTAAGTGATTATCGATGCTGCGATAAAAAATGTTAGGCCGAAGGCTAATAAGGTCGCTTTTAAACAACGTGTTTTCAGCTAGAATAGTGACGTTTTGCTCAGAGGTCTGAATATATATATCAGCGTAAAAACGCTGATACTCAATATTTTCTGGTAGCAACCTATTGATCGACAGTTGCCCTAATTGACTTTTTAAACTTAATTGCCCATTACCGTTAAACCAATTTAGTTCGGTTGCCAAGCCAGCCATACCTGGGATAAATTTTGTTTGTTGCCACTGGAGATCGCTAATTGAGGCTTTAACCGCCATATCGCCGCTCAGTGTACGATGAATATTTAACAAATTTAATGTTGCTTGTGGTTGCAGTGATTCGAGTGATTTTCGTTTGTTGGGCTCCATTACCAAGGCTAACATGGGTAGTACCGACTCCAATTCTATCGGTTGGCTATGTTGCAATGTTAATGCACCAGTTTGGTCAATTTGACCCAACCAGTTTGATACCAGGACATTATTATTTATTTGCATGGTCAAATTATTGAGATTAAATATCCATTCATTATTCACTGGGCTGGCGTTAATTTGGCCACCCAGCACTGTGGCCTTGAGGTTGTTTTCTGGACTACTATTTTCTGAACTTTGCCAATCAAAGCGACTATTGGACAAATCAAGTTGCACAGACTGTAGTGAGTTATCTTTTATTGTGGCCCACATAACAAAACTACTACGACTCTCAACTAACTTGTTTTTACTGGGTAGCCATTGTTCAACCCAAGGAGATAAGTCAACTTCTTCTCCTTTTGCAAAAAAAGTGCCGTGAAGCTTTTCTTGATTGCCATATAAATCAAGAATAAAAGAGGTAGAGTTTTTTGCAATCTCTTCTATTTTAAGCTGACCCACACCTTGGTGGTGGCCTCCTTGATTAACCCAAGATACTTGGTCAATCAGTACTACTTGCTGTTGATTGTTTCTGGTATTGATAATTATTTTGCTTTGACTAATAGAAAACAGCTGCAGTTGTTGTAAAAATAATTTTTCTAACGCTTCCACTATTGGATATTGGGTCTCTTCTTGCTCCAAAGAGGCAACATCAATATTCAATTCCATGTCGCGCAAATCGAACTTATTTGATTGAATTTGCCCGGCTCGTACAGATTGCCAAAAATCCACTTCGATGGCTGTTTCGGCAATAGTTAGGCTAATGGGTGATGGTATGTTTTGAATTAAAGGTATGTTTTGAACTAACTGTATATCGCGGAGAATTATTGCTGGGCCCACTCCTTGCCATTTTGCACTAATTTCGCCAATGGTTAACTCAGCGCCTACTTGCCCTGATAACCATTGTTCTAGATGGTGCTTTTGAACATCCATATAAGGCAGTGAATAACGTACCACACTGATAATCACAGCAACCACAACCAAGATCAAAGCAACCAATGCCCAGAGTTTTTTGATCAGATAAGCGGCATAAAATGACACACTTTTAGGTTTGGAATTGACGTTTTTCATCTACTTACATCATGACGACATCGAACTTGTCTTGGTTATATAGAAGTTCAGTATGAACCTTAATCTGCTTAGTGACGAATATCTCGAGTTCAGCTAGCATATGTGACTCTTCACCAAGCAACGCATCGGCAACGGCTGGTGATGCATAGACTACAAATTTATCTGCGTCATAGGCACGATTGACTCGAACAATTTCGCGCATAATCTCAAAACATACGGTTTCTACCGTTTTTACCGAGCCGCGACCTTTACATACTGGACATTCACCACATAAAACATGTTCTAGACTCTCTCGGGTTCTTTTGCGTGTCATTTCAATTAGGCCAAGCACAGTAAAACCATAAATATTGATTTTGGCTCTATCTTTACTGGTGGCGACTTCAAGGCTATGCATCACTCTTCTTTTGTGTTCTTCTACTGTCATATCGATAAAGTCGATTAGGATCATGCCTCCCAAGTTGCGTAATCTGAGTTGCCGAGCAATGGCTAATGTGGCCTCAATATTGGTATTGAAAATAGTTTCTTCTAAGTTACGATGACCCACAAAAGCCCCAGTATTGATATCGATGGTAGTCATAGCTTCGGTTTGGTCGATGATCAGATAACCCCCAGATTTTAAATCTACTCGCCTTTCTAAGGAGCGCTGACATTCATTTTCTACATCGTATAAATCAAAAATAGGCCTTTCGCCGGGGTAGTACTCTAAAAGCTTATGCAGTTCTGGGACATATTCTTTAGTAAATTGCTGCAACTCTTGTAAAGAAAGCTTCGAATCAATTCTAATTCTGTCTAATGTAGTACCCACAAAATCTCTTAAAACGCGACGAGCTAGGGGGAGGTCTTCATACAATATGTGAGTTTTTTTTTTCATTTCAGAACGAATTTTTTGCCACAAACGTTTTAGAAAATCAGCATCCTGAGTCAGCTCTTGCTCTTTTACACCTTCGGCTGCAGTACGCAAAATAAAACCTCCATCTTCGCTGCAAAAACCTTGGACTAAAGATTTGAGGCGCTCTCTTTCTGCTTCATCTTCAATGCGTTGTGACACACCTACGTGTTCAACACTTGGCATAAATACTAGATAACGAGACGGGATAGTGATATCGGTGGTAAGTCTTGCGCCTTTGGTACCAATTTGGTCTTTAACCACTTGGACAACAATATTTTGTCCGTCTCTTACGAGTTCGCGAATATCACGCTTTTCGATATGGTTAGCTAAAACATCTTCTTCTACTTCGCTATGAACCGCAATGTCAGAGGCATGTAAAAATGCCGCCTTATCTAAGCCGATGTCTACAAATGCCGCTTGCATGCCGGGCAACACTCGACTCACTTTTCCACGATAAATATTACCGACCAAACCAAGTTTTGTGTGCCTTTCTATATGGATTTCTTGCAAGATACCGTTTTCAATCAATGCAACGCGTGATTCAGAGGGGGTAACATTGATTAATAGTTCAGCACTCATTAATAATCCCCAATTCAGTTAATAACATTCTTGTTTGGTATAAAGGCAATCCTACAACAGCGCTATAACTACCGTTAATATGTTTCACAAATTGTCCGCCTAGGCCTTGAATGCCATAGCTTCCAGCTTTATCTTGTGGCTCACCAGTTTCCCAGTACCATTCTATTTGCTCTTTAGTTAGAGGCCCAAAACAGACTTGAGTTTCAACTACTATGGTTTTTTGTTGTTTACAGTTAGTGATAGTAACGGCAGTTAATACTTGGTGGGTGTTATCGGACAATAAGTTCAACATACGCACCGCGTCAGTTTTATCTTTGGGTTTACCCAAAATATTACCTTCAATGACGACTATCGTGTCCAAACCCAGCACTAGCTTTTTAGCCCCTACTCTTTTGTAAGCTAAACTAGATTTTTCTTGAGCCATTCTTCGGACGTACTTGTCAGGGGTTTCATGGTTTAGCAAAGTTTCGTCAATATCCACTGGGTACTGACTGAATGGTATGCCTATTTGTTTCAGTAATTCAGCTCTGCGAGGAGACTGTGAGGCTAGAAGTAACATCATTAGTTCAGTCGCAGCTGGCGACGGATTTTACGCAGTAACCAAAATAACCAAGGCCATATCACCATTGAACTCAAAACGGGCCAGAGATAATCTAACAAAAAATAAATATCGGTGATTAAATGTTGAACCCAAAAAATAACTAAGTTGTATAATGCCGTTATAATGCCAATAATCATAGATTGTTGCCAAACAGAATAATTGCGAAAACGTTTATAGTTTGCCGCTAATACATAAATACATAGGCACATAGCGAAGCTATGCACACCGATGCTGGTACCAAGTAATATATCTAGAATTAGGCCAGTAAAAAATGCCACTCCTACATTAACTCTATTAGGTAGCGCCAGGGTCCAATAACTCAATACCAATAAGACCCAATCTGGGCGGTATAAATCAGCGATAGCGGGCATTGGCATGATCTGAAGAACCAATGCGATGACAATGCTCAGCGCGATAGAATAATTGCGAAAGCTCATTTTGGTATCATCTCTTTTACTGCTTGTTTATCTTCAGATGTGCGCTCTGACCAGAGTAATAATAAGTACTTTAACCTGTCAAGTTGAGCAATAGGTTTTGCTCTGACTTGAGAAAATGGCCTGCTTTCATCTCGAATAATGGATACGATAGTGGCTACCGGGTAACCTTCCGGGAATATATTACCCAAACCTGAGGATAACAATATATCGCCAGTTTCTAGAGCACTACTATGAGCAACATGTTGGATCAATAGCTCATCTAAGCTGCCAGAACCAGAAACGATTAAACGTACATTATTACGGGCAACCCTAACTGGTATGGCATGGGTGACATCTGCTATGAGTAACACACGGCTATTAGTTGAACTCACTTGCATAATTTGTCCAACAATGCCTTTGTCATCTAAAACAGGTTGCCCTTCAAACACACCATTAATAGCGCCTTTGTTAATGACTATCTGATGACTATAAGGGTTGTTATCCACTGCCATGAGTTCGGCGACAACTTTGCGGGTGTTGTCTTGTACTGGGGAATTTAATAAGCTGCGTAAACGGTCATTTTCTTCTTGTAAAAAAATTAAGCGTTGAAGTTGCCCGTTCATTACCATGGCATCGTGAGTCAACTTAGCATTGTCATTAAACAAACGTTCGTGAGAAACAAAACGATTTGCGCTAGTATTGAGCAATTGACCTGGTAGGTTGGCTAAGTATTGCAACGGACTGACCAATGAATTGAGATACACTCTAGTGGTGCCAAATCCATCTAACTTATGGTCAAACAGAATAAGTGCGACAGACAGCAAAAGACTCAGCACAAGTCGGTTGGGCAGAAAAGGCCCACTTGAAAACATTAAATTCATTATTGTCTGCCCAAAGGCAACGATAGGTCGCCTTGTTTACTATGAAATTTCAATTGCGACTATTCGTAGCTAAAGAGATCTCCTCCATGGATGTCGATCATTTCAAATGCTTTACCACCGCCTTTTGCGACACAGGTAAGTGGATCATCTGCAATCACCACTGGTATACCGGTTTCTTCCATAAGAAGACGGTCTAAATCTTTAAGTAAGGCTCCACCACCGGTTAGCACCATGCCATGTTCAGAGATATCTGAGGCCAATTCTGGTGGTGATTGTTCAAGGGCCACCATAACTGCAGACACAATACCGGTTAAAGGCTCTTGTAAGGCTTCAAGAATTTCATTGCTATTAAGTGTGAATCCACGTGGTACACCTTCTGCTAGGTTACGGCCACGCACTTCAATTTCTCTTACTTCTTCACCTGGGTAGGCGGCACCAATTTCATGCTTAATACGTTCAGCTGTTGCCTCGCCTATAAGCGAACCAAAATTACGACGAATATAAGAAATAATCGCTTCATCAAATTTATCACCACCAATTCTCACTGAAGACGAATAAACGATACCGTTGAGTGAAATAATGGCTACTTCTGTAGTACCGCCACCAATATCCACAACCATAGAGCCCGTCGCTTCTGAAACCGGTAAGCCAGCCCCAATAGCTGCCGCCATGGGTTCATCAATCAAGTAAACTTCACGGGCACCTGCACCTAAAGCGGACTCACGAATGGCCCGTCGTTCAACTTGAGTTGAGCCACAAGGCACACACACAAGCACCCTAGGACTGGGACGTAAAAAATTATTATCGTGTACTTGTTTGATAAAATGTTGAAGCATTTTTTCTGTCACATAAAAGTCCGCAATCACCCCATCTTTCATGGGGCGAATGGCCTTTATGTTACCAGGCGTTCTACCTAACATTTGTTTTGCTTCACACCCCACGGCCGCGACACTTTTAGGGCCACCGGCACGTTCTTGACGAATAGCAACAACAGATGGTTCATTGAGCACGATACCCTGATCTTTAATGTAAATAAGTGTATTTGCTGTGCCGAGGTCAATTGACAAATCGTTGGAAAACATTCCTCGTAACTTTTTGAACATGTAAAACCGCACTTTTATTGATAAGATTAATAGGCGCTCACTGTAACAACGCACTAGGGTTTGGGCAAGTACTGACCATCAACAAGACCATAAAAATAACAGTTTCAACATGTTTATGTGAATTGAGCGTCAAAAGAAATTACAAAATTGTGTTATTGAGCACAATAATTAATAATTTGTTGATTTTCTTTTATTTGTTTTGATATTGCCGGCTCCAATTTTGACTATCTACTGCGATTTGTAGTTCTTTAATCAATATTTGTTGTTTTGTTTGTTCTGTCTTAGAAGTTTCAGCTTTGAAATTTTGCTGTTTAGAAGCCATATCAAAGTACAACAAACTGCAAAAAAGCACTGCAAATATGCAATTAACAGTAATATTAGTCAGAGTTAGCAGCAGTAATTTTTGATGAAAATCTGGATGATAAAGATATGACCATATGTTTTGTCATACAATCAAACTCGCGTTATTCATTACTGCGCCTAAGCTAGTATAGCTTGATGGTGTAAGTAGGCATTTCATCGGTAGTCGTCACATTAGGTATGAATTTCTCCACTGAAATAAAAATCACTTCTTTAATCAGGTTAGCGAGTGGCTCTTGATGAATAGTATCTAAAGATATATAAACTTTTTAATAGGTGCTTGTCGAAATTGGCTTTCAAAATAATCTATGGAGCCTTGAATTTCCAAACTTACGTTATCAACAATACCTATTTTTAATTCTTCGGGTGAAAAGTTAGCCAGATTTTCATAACCGCGTAAACGTCGAGAAAAGAACAACTGTTTACGCTTAACAATGTTCAAAATAAGTTGTCCACCTTCCTCTTACTTTAAAGTAATAATGGCATCTTAACTTGATGCTAAAAGATTGCAGATTGCCAATTCTGTAATACCTATGGTATTCAGTGCTAAACCCACTTTTATTAAACCATCGCGGATTTCTATAATGTCTTGCTTGTTGACAGCCACCACATTTAATTTTTTGATCGAATGTGCTGCTGGCGGATCAAAATAATCAATCACCAGTTCTTCCCCACTGACCAATTGATCTTTAACCGCCCATTGCGAAGCTTGGTTTAACTCAGGGTCTTCTACTGCAGGTCTATCGAGCTGTAGCAGCTGATATTTTGTAATAGATAAAGCGATATGACATTGGGTGTTAGTCAGATGATTGCTTTCGACGTAATTTTTGACTGTGGTTTGCCAATTATCGATTGGTGCAGAGTGCTGCTTTATCCAGTTAAACTCGCCTTTATCTTTTATTAAGGTGGAAATGTTAACGTTGTTGGCGCCTATTTCTATCCCTACGGAATGAAATTTTGGGAACTTTTTGAATAGGCCTTTAATAAATGTGCCCCAACCAATTTGCATTTCACAAGCTTTTTTATTTTGATTAGTTCCGTTACATCAAAAAACTACCTAAAGAGCCAGTGTTATATGATTTATTAGTAGGAGGCGACGTTATAAGAAGCTGATTTATATAGTAAAAATAAGATTTGTTTAATTTTTTTAAAGTGCTCAATCAAAGAGTGTATTGAATGTGTAACACTCAAGCTCAGATAGACTGAGCTTGGAATCTGTTGGTACACACCCAAAAATGCGTTATTTATACATACTATTGAAATAATTAATACTTTCAGGAACTTGAGACATCACCCTAGATGATTCATCTTCAATAAAGAAATAGCGGATCCCTTGTTTTTTGGCTTCTGCAATCACAGACGCTATACCCACATCTCCTGTACCTAAGATAACATTTGATTCAACATCTGCTTTACCATTAGATGTATTTTGTGTTCCTTTTTTACGATCCTTTAAATGTAGAGACAAAAAACGACCTGGGTATTTTTGTAAGATTTTAGTGGGATCCATTCCACCTTGTTTCATCCAAAAGACATCCATCTGAAACGCTGCGTGTTCAACATTTTCAAGTATGTAATCTAACAAGGTTCCTTTTCCATGTGGCATAAATTCGTATCCATGTGCATGATATTGTAGGGTGATACCATTTTCTTTTAACAACTTGCCGGCTTTATTCATGACCTCAACGGCTCCTTTGGCATCCATGAGACCAAAACCTTTTTTAGCATCGTGTGGTATCCAATAAAATGTTGCAAAGCGACTGCCAAAGTATCTAGCTTTGTAAACGACTGCCATGGGGTTGTCGCGCAGTTCTTCAAATGAAGCATCTACGCTGACAATTTGTAGATCATTTTTTAGTAATTGGTTTTTGTACTCTTCAACAGGGTGTCCATATAAAGCCCCTCCACCTTCAACTACCTTTATCCCCCACTGATTAATTTGGCTAAAGGCCTCGGGTAAATTTTGCTCCATTTGCTTTCTTACGCTATACAACTGTAAACCTAATTCATGGGCAAACGTTACAGAAGACAAACTCATTGCAATAGGCACAACCAAAGCTGCTCGTAAGCTGCGTAATAGTGAAGTTTTTCTAATCGTTGTAACCATATTTTATACCTATCCTTTGTGTTGCTGAGTCATGATTTACGGCTAATGAGCCATTTACCAACAATAAATTAACATTAATATGCCATTTGTGCGGTGAACTTGAATAGAACAAATCCTCCTATGTATGCAATAATTTCGGCGTCGTTCTTTTTATGGTTGCAATCATATGTTGGAAAATACAAGTCATCAACAATACCCATTTCTCCAAGATGTGATTGGTATTGAGCAAATCCTTAGTATGTTTGATCTGCTAACGGATGTGATTTTTTGGATTAAAGACACCGAAAGTCAAGTAGTCTTCGCCAATAAGAGGTTTGTTGAGCACATTGGTATGCATTCACTTAATCAAGTCTTGGGTAAGTCAGATTACGCATTTTTTCCGCCTCATATAGCTAAACAATTTATTACTGATGATAAAAGTGTCATGGGCGGCAATGTGATCACTGACCGCTTAGAATTGAACATCCTTAAGTTTGGCGAATTTGCTTGGTTTTCAACCTCGAAGAGGCCTTTATTGGATCGTCAAAATAACATCATCGGTTCTTATGGTTTTACACGTTTGTTATCTAAGGCATCACAGGTGTTATCAAGCATCGATGCCATAAAGGTACCTGTAGAATATGTGCGTGAAAATTTTCATCGAAACTTGAAAATTGAAGAATTAGCAAAACTTGCCTTTATATCAGTGAGTGCATTGGAAAGGCGTTTTAAAAAGTATTTGTCTAAGACCCCCAAACAGTTTATCAACGAAATTCGTTTAGAAAATGCCCGTAGAATGTTAATTGAAACGCGTTTACCCATTGCCGATGTAGCCTATCGATGTGGTTTTTCTGAACACAGCTATTTTAGTCGTCAGTTTCGTTTAATGTTTGGAATTTTACCGTCCCAATTAAGAGAAAATATGCAGCAAAACACAATTGACAATCAACTTGTTTGAACATGAATTTGCAAAATTTATCATAGGCTTAAATGAATAATATGATGCATCTAAACTAAAAATCTTACATTTAGTGGATTGGAATGCAGTGAACCATGATCTAAAATCCAATGAAATTTCATCTTAAATTGTTACCTAAGGGGTTTCTTTGAACCTAACTATGACTTATCTCGCATTAATCCTATTGAGTACACCGGCTTTGGGCCAAAATGAAGAACAAAAAATAGAGCGGATCACTGTGACAGCCTCACGCACTGGTCAAAATATTTTAGATGTAGCTGGCAATATTAGTTGGATAGACGATAAAAGTTTAAGATTAATTGAGCAACAGCATATAAATCAAGCTTTGGTTCGCATACCGGGTGGTTGGATAAGTCGAGGTAATGGCCAAGAACACCTTACTGCCATTCGTTCACCGGTTCTGACCGGTGCGGGTGGGTGCGGTGCATTTTTTATCGCTCAAGATGGACTGTCGTTACGTGCACCAGGATTTTGTAATGTTAATCAATTGTTCGACGCGAATACCGAACAGGTATCGTCCCTTGAAGTGTTACGTGGCCCTGCTAGTACTATGTATGGCTCTAATGCAGTGCATGGAGTGATTAATGTGCTAACCCCTAATCCTTTTGATACCCAGCAATCAAATTTTTCCTTGAGTATAGGGCCTCATGATTACTCCCGCGGCATGTTTAGCATGTCTACAAAAACCGAACAACATGGTTTTTTATTCTATGGTAACGTCACAAAAGATGGCGGGTATTTACAAGACAGTGGTTTTGATCAACAAAAATTTAATGTGATACATCAATACCAAGGTGGAAAATGGCAGATTAAGAATGTACTGGCGGTCACTAATCTGAATCAAGAAACTGCTGGTTTTATTAGTGGGTTCGAGGTGTATAAAGACGCGGTATTAAAGAGGCAAAATCCTAACCCTGAAGCATTTCGTGATAGTCAGTCGATGCGCGTTTATAGTCAAATCAGTTATGTTGAAAACGACACCACAAGCTTTAGCATTACACCTTATATCAGGTCGACCGACATGCAATTTTTACAGCATTTTCTTCCATGGCAACCCCTTGAGGAAAACAGCCATAACAGTGTTGGTGTGCAAGCACAATTCCAAAAAGATTATGGCGACCTAACTTGGTTAAGCGGCTTTGACGTCGACTTTACTCAAGGGCAATTGAGAGAGACGCAAGCTGATACATTTTCGCCTACTTTACCCGCGGGTATTCATTATGATTACAAGGTGAATGCAAGTGTATACTCGCCTTTTGCTCAACTTCAATGGGCAGCCACACAGCAATTGATGCTGAGTGCTGGAGTGCGTTATGAACATACCCAATATGATTATGATAATCGTTTAAGTACAGGTAGTGCATGCGAACAAGGTATTGAAAATTGCCGGTTTACTCGCCCTGCAGACCAAATAGTCGATTATGATGAATGGTCTTATCAAATAAAGGCAAACTATGCCTTAATTAAAAATAATCGACTCTATGCGCAATTTTCTACAGGGTATCGTGCACCTCAAACCACAGAGTTATTTAGACTCCAAGCCGGCCAAACAATCGCAGAACTTGATGCTGAAAATATCAATTCAATTGAACTAGGTTTAAGAGGACAGGTTGAGTCGTTATTTTATGATGTGACCTTATTCTCTATGCACAAAGATAATTTTATTTTTCAAGACACTAATAGGCAAAATATTAGCAATGGTGAAACGTCACATCGGGGAATAGAGCTGGCGATAAACTATCAGTGGCAGTATTTTTATGTGTCTGCCAGCGGCACCTTCGCTAAACATCGGTATGACTCAAACTTGACGTTAAGTCGGATCAATATCCAAGACAATGAAATAGATACAGCACCAGAACATATGGGTAGTGTACAACTAGGTTGGCGCTCTGAACCAGGTGAGTTTGTAGAGCTGGAGTGGGTGCACCAAGGTAACTATTATCTTAACCCAGAGAATAGCTCGGAATATAGTGGCCATAACTTACTCAATCTTCGCACTGGCATAAGATTAAGTGAAAGACTAAATATAGGCGTCAGAGTCAGCAACCTGACTGATGAGGATTATGCCGAAAGAGCCGACTTTGGGTTTGGCAGCTACCGATACTTCGTAGGCGAGCCTAGGGCTGTGTATGCCACGGTTCAATACAATTATTAGGCTTATATTTTAAATAACCCAACGTAAGGTTATCTAACTTACTAAGTGCCTCTGGTTCATTGAATAAGCTAATTTGGGCGAATTCGATACTGACTTCAGTCAAACTTTTAGCCACCGAGCTCGGCTGTATATGTTTGGCAGTTATAATGTTGCCAGACAAGCTTGCCACCTTTTAAGCCTTTCGCAGAGCAATACATTGAGAAGGTTATTGGTGTGATGACGATTAAAAGACTCATCTAATTCAAGTTATCTACGATCCGTTGCATTAGATGCTGAATAAAAGTCGTTTACACTCCAAAATTAGCGATACAGGTTTTCACCCTGATGTTTTTAAGCCAATGAAAAAAGCCGCTAAATAGCGGCTTTGAAGATTATTTATCTACATTTTTAATTTTGTCTGTAATTAGAACGGAATATCGTCATCAAAGTCAAAATCTGGTTCAGCCATAGGCGCAGGTTGCCCTTGTGCGGGTGCTTGGTTGAAGCCTTGATTGGGTTGTTGGGCCGCACCTTGAGCTGGCGGTTTTTGATATTGTTGCCCTTGCTGAGGTGGTTGTTGATAGCCTTGCTGAGGTGCCTGTTGATAACCTTGATTGGGTTGCTGTTGAGCACCTGCAGGACGTTGCTGCCCTTGGAAGCCACCTTCAGATTGACCACCACCTTTACTGCCTAACATTTGCATTACACCATTAAATGGGTCTAAGACAATTTCTGTGGTGTATTGATCTTGACCTTCTTTGTTCTGCCATTTTCGGGTTTGAAGTTTACCTTCAATATACACCTGACTACCTTTACGCAAATATTCGCCAGCAATTTCAGCTAACTTGCCAAATATGGATACGCGGTGCCATTCAGTCTTTTCCTGAATTTGGCCACTTTGGTCCTTCCAACTTTCTGATGTAGCTAAAGTTAAATTGGCAACAGCTTTACCATTTGGGGTATATCTTACTTCGGGATCTTTACCTAAATTACCCACTAAGATTACTTTATTTACGCCTTTGCTCGCCATTTTTCCTCCTAATTACTCTTTTAAATTCAGCACAAGTCGGGCTTGTTGAATATCAAAATGTTGCTCTGCCTTTAGGTACATAACTTGTTCATTTGGAACAACTGTTATATCCATTACGCCTTCTAATTCAGAAAGCTGCTGTAAAGCCAGACTTGTTGTTTGTTTATTTGTTTTAAGTGTATAACGTTTCAGTCGATTCGTCGCCTTTAAACCTCTAATCAACAACAACCAAATGCAACATAAAACACAGGCTAAACCAAATACCCACTGAATGCCCAACAGTTCGCCGATACTGCCGGATAACACGCCACCTATAAAAGCGCCAAAAAACTGGAAACTGGCATACACCCCCATGGCTGAGCCTTTTTTGCCGGCTGGTGCGATATTTGAAACCATCGCGGGGAAATTTGCCTCGAGATAGTTAAAGCAGGTAAAAAACAAACTTACCAATAACATCAAATAAATAATCGAATTTTGCCCAAATATGAGTAGTGCAAAAACTATAGCCAATCCAGCAACACTGAATTGCATGACCGCTTGTTGCCGTTTTGCTGCTAGAGCCATCAGGCCAATAAGACCGACAACAGAAGTGACTAAAATTATTGAGTATGCTTGCCAATGTGTGACAAGTGGCCAATTTAGCTCGACTAGAAATACCGGTATTTGCACAAAAAGTAGGGTAATCAACATATGTAATAGCAACACGCTGATATTGAGACGTATTAATTGAGGGTGTAAAAATAGGTTTTTTATATCGTTAACAATTGGAAGAGTATCGCCTTTAGGCGCAATGTTTTTTGCATTGGGCACCACAAATATTACCAGAAAAATGCACAATGAAGCCAAGACACCCGTTAGCAGAAAAATACCACTAAGACCAAACTTACTCGCAATAATAGGGCCCAACAGCAAGGCTAAGTAAAAAGAGAAGCCAATAGAAATACCTATAATAGCCATCACTTTTGACCGTTGGCTTTCACGACTTAAATCCCCAGCCAATGCCATGATGGCTCCAGCTATTGCGCCAGCACCTTGAAGAAAGCGGCCCACTACGACCCAAACTAAACTATCAGCAGTCGCTGCCACAATACTGCCAATAGCAAAAATCACTAAGCCCCCTGCAATAACTGGTTTTCGTCCAATTTTATCTGATAGAACTCCCATGGGTATTTGTAGTAATGCTTGAGTCAAACCGTAACCACCTATTGCTAGCCCGACAAGAAAGGCTGAATAATCTGGATAGTTTTTGGCGCTAATGGCTATGACTGGCATCACCATAAACAAGCCAAGCATGCGAAGCACATACACAAAGGCAAGAGAAAAGGCGCTGCGAAGTTCAGTAGAATTCAAGGTTTAATCTAATAATAAAAAAATGAAAAATATAAAGAAAAAATAGAATCTAAGTCTAGCATGAATTCTTTTTTGACAAACAATTTTAACAACATTTTTGATTGATTACGTTGTGCTTGCAAAAAGATAATCTGTGCGACCATAGAGCTAGTTTCAAGAGTGTGTAATACTTCTTCTTTTGGATCCGATAAAAGTCAAAAATGGATAGAATTGAAGTACGCGGTGCCCGCACCCACAATCTCAAAAACATCGATCTGGATATACCCAGAGACAAACTAACCGTGATTACGGGCTTGTCAGGTTCGGGTAAGTCTTCTTTGGCTTTCGACACGCTTTACGCAGAAGGTCAAAGGCGATACGTCGAGTCCTTGTCAGCATATGCCAGACAATTTTTATCGATGATGGAAAAACCTGATGTGGATCATATTGAGGGTTTATCGCCAGCTATTTCCATTGAGCAAAAGTCTACTTCGCATAATCCTCGCTCTACTGTGGGAACCATTACAGAAATTTATGACTACTTACGTTTGTTATATGCACGGGTAGGAGAGCCTCGTTGTCCTGAGCATCATGTGCCGTTAGATGCACAAACAGTCAGTCAAATGGTCGACCGTGTGTTAGACATGCCTGCTGATTTAAAATTGATGTTACTGGCTCCTGTGGTTCAAGCCCGTAAAGGTGAGCACCTTAAAACCCTCGAAAACCTTGCTGCCCAAGGGTTCATTCGCGCAAGAATAGATGGTGATGTGTGTGATTTGTCGGATCCCCCCGAACTCGACTTACACAAAAAACATACTATTGAAGTGGTCGTTGACCGTTTTAAAGTGCGCGAAGATTTAACACTTCGTCTAGCAGAGTCTTTCGAAACAGCCTTAAACTTGTCTGGCGGCACTGCAAAAGTTGCTTTTATGGACGAACCTGAAAGGTTAGAGGTGGTTTTTTCTTCTAACTTTGCTTGTCCACACTGTGGATATAGTATGGCTGAGTTAGAGCCACGTTTGTTTTCCTTTAATAATCCTGCTGGAGCCTGTCAAAGTTGTGATGGTTTAGGAACAAGGCAGTTTTTTGACCCGCATCGTATCATCGCCAATGACGAAATTAGTTTATCGGGTGGAGCGATCAGAGGCTGGGACAAACGCAGCTATTATTATTTTCAGATGTTGCAAGCTGTGGCTGATCACTACAAGTTTGATTTGACGGTGCCCTTCGCAGAGCTCGATGAAAAAGCCCAAGACATTGTGTTAAACGGCAGTAAAGGCACATCGTTAAAGTTTAAATACATTAATGACCGTGGCGACATTATGGAACGCAAACATCCATTTGAAGGGATTATCCCGAATATGGAACGTCGCTATAAAGAAACAGAATCCAACGCGGTACGTGATGAACTTTCTAAATATTTGAGTCAACAGCATTGCTCAACCTGCTCTGGCTCGCGGCTTAGACTGGAAGCCAGAAACGTATTTATCGGTGAAACACCTCTTAATGTCATTACCGACATGTCGATTGCCGATGCTTTGGCGTTTTTCGCTAATCTTACCCTCACTGGTAAACGTTTAAAGATTGCAGAAAAAATCTTTAAAGAGATCAACGATAGACTAACCTTTTTAGTCAATGTAGGGCTAAATTATCTATCCCTATCACGCAGCGCCGATACATTATCTGGAGGTGAAGCCCAGCGGATAAGGTTAGCCAGTCAAATAGGTGCTGGGCTAGTGGGAGTGATGTATGTTCTTGACGAACCCTCTATTGGTTTACATCAACGTGACAACGAAAGATTATTGGAAACCCTTATCCATTTACGTGACTTAGGTAATACAGTAATAGTGGTTGAGCATGACGAAGATGCGATCCGAGCTGCCGATTTTGTGTTGGATATTGGCCCCGGTGCTGGCGTGCACGGTGGCGAGATTGTGGCTCAGGGCACTATCGAAGATATAAAAAATAGTGAACGTTCTCTAACAGGCAAATACTTGTCTGGTAGAGAAAGAATTGAAATACCAGCTAAGCGAACCAAAATTGATCAAGACAAGTGGGTAGTGCTAACAGGGGCCACTGGTAACAACTTACAAAATGTGACTTTAAGAGCCCCATTAGGGTTAATGACATGCGTGACGGGCGTATCTGGCTCGGGTAAATCCACGTTGATTAACGATACCTTTTATCGCATTGCCCATAGAGAATTAAATGGAGCGACCACAGGGGAGCCTGCACCTTATAAAACTATTACCGGCATGGAGTTTATGGACAAGGTAGTGGATATTGACCAAAGCCCTATTGGCCGAACACCGCGCTCTAATCCTGCGACTTATGCAGGTATTTTTACACCAGTGCGTGAATTGTTTGCTGGCACACAAGAAGCCAGATCTCGTGGTTATAAACCCGGACGGTTTAGTTTTAATGTTAAAGGTGGACGCTGTGAAGCATGCCAAGGCGATGGGGTTATTAAAGTTGAAATGCACTTTTTGCCTGATGTATATGTGCCTTGTGATTTATGTAAAGGCAAGCGTTACAACCGAGAAACATTGGAGATCCAGTATAAAGGGTTGAATATCCATCAAGTGTTAGATATGACAGTGGAAGAGGCTCGCCCTTTCTTTGATGTTATCCCTGCTATTGCTCGTAAATTACAAACTCTTATGGATGTGGGTTTATCTTATGTTCGTTTAGGTCAAGCTGCCACTACTCTGTCGGGTGGTGAAGCACAGCGCGTCAAGTTAGCTAAAGAATTATCCAAACGGGATACAGGCCAAACCCTGTATATTTTGGATGAGCCAACTACAGGTTTACATTTTCACGATATCAAACAGTTATTGAACGTTCTGCATAGATTGCGTGATCATGGTAATACAGTTGTTGTGATTGAACATAATTTGGACGTGATAAAAACGGCAGACTGGGTAATAGATCTTGGCCCTGAAGGTGGCTCTGGTGGTGGTCAGATTGTAGCCCAAGGGACACCTGAAGATATTTGTCATGTAGAAGAGTCGCATACGGCACGTTTTCTCAAACCATTATTGCAACACCAGAGATGAAATTTTATGTTTAGTGAGGAGTTTAATGTTCGTTTTTACGAAACAGATGCCCTCGCTCATGTGAGTAATACTGTTCTAGTGGGATGGTTTGAAAGTGGTCGTGAGCCTATTTTCAAACTATTTAATCCTGAATTGGATTTACAAAATTGGCCCCTTATTTTGGCCAGTTATAAAGTAGACTTTTTAGAACAGATTTATTATGGACAAAAGGTGCAAGTTAGCACGTACATCAGCCGAATAGGCACTAGTTCTTTTGATGTTTATCAGGAGTTGTGGCAACAGCAAAAAAAATGCGCAACGGGCACAACCACTATGGTGCATTATGATTTTCAGACAAAACGAGCTGTAGCAATAAATGAAGATATAAAAGCTGAACTTTTGGCTAATATTTACTCACAGTAGCAGTGTTTTTTATGAGCTAAATTTAGCTAATCGATTAGGTTACGTGCAGCTTGCAGTCGCTTATTTAGTGTGATTTTGGATTTCGTCAACATGGTGACTGATTATTCTGGCCCCATTTTTCCAGCCACATTTTCTGATTGCCAGTGTCGCGAGCAATGAATTGGTTCATGCTGGCGATATGGCTAGTTGTTTTAGTGATATCAGCTAAAATAGCATCAGCCTTATTAGTGATTTCAATGCTGATTGTTGACTTGGATAGTTTGCTCAAAGTAATGTATTCATTCTATATTTTAAGTGTTGTGAAAGTGGCAGTACCTAGATATATGAAAAAAGGGCTTTCACTGTTAAGCAATTAATTATAATCGGTTTTAACCATCATAAGGACTCACACTGATACCTACTAAGGAATATCCTACAGTCGCCAAATCACCTTCCCAACCATCAGTGGATAAGGTCCCGGTGACCCAAACCGCGTCATATAAATTTTCTATGGGTACGGCTTCAGAAAACTTCACGTAAACTATTTGATTGGCAGGCGGTGGTGGCACATGTATACAGGCACCAAAATACGGTACTAACAAAAATTCAGTGGTGGTTTGGTTGTCGCCCTCAATAGGCACTACAAATCCTGGTATTTTTACTAGCTTGCCATTTAGTCTCTTGACTATAGGTGCATCAAGTCCCATTTGCAGCATACTGCCATCGTGACTCAAAGGTGTGTCGGGGGCTTGATAATCTGGCGGCACCATGTCTTCCCAAAACAGCTCAAGTGGCTCTTGGGCTGAAATTATTTGGCTGAAGAAGACCGATATGAAGTATGTTGCATTGATAATTTTTATCATAAGTTTTTACTTACCTGAATTTGATTAGCCCAATATAAAGGGTTTTCACTTTTTTGTTATCTAGACATGGAACATTCAGCATTAAAAATAAGGAATACACTATAAAATCTTCACCGCTATGAATACTATGCTAAGTAAAGTGGTCAAGTAATAACAACCATACTGCACCAGCAATGCTGGTTTAACCATAACAACAGTGTGATGGCTATATAAGCTGTCGTTAATCAGTTATATCTAGACTTATTGTCATTTTACTATTATTGCATCACTCATAAATATAAAGAGCAACCCAATATACTCTTCAGCCAATGATCTGTTACTGCATATATTACCGTTTACATTTCTAATCTTGAGCGCAAGCAGTCAATTTAATAAGTCGTTAAGGATCAATCGCAGGCAAATATAATCGATGAAGGCACCCTTGATTTTTAAGATAGATAAAGCAGGTTAAGTGATTACCTAGGGACAAAAAAGCCGGTCAATACCGGCTTTCTTTAATTTAATCATTTTAAACAAAGTCAAAAAGCAGGTTTAACTTCTGATTCTTCATATAACTTAACACTGTTAACTAACTCGGCTTTAGCCGCTGCTGCATCTTCCCAACCTTCAATTTTCACCCATTTGTTCGGTTCTAAATCTTTGTAATGTTCAAAGAAATGCTGAATTTGATGTTTTGTCAGCTCAGGAATGTGATCAATATCAGTAATGCCACGATAAATTGTTGATAACTTATCAGCAGGTACTGCAAGAATTTTTGCATCTACACCTGACTCATCAGTCATTTTTAATACGCCAATTGGGCGGCACTTGATAACTGAACCAGCTAAAAGTGGGAAAGGTGTCATAACTAATACGTCAGCTGGATCGCCATCTTCAGACAATGTGTGTGGAACATAACCATAGTTAGTCGGGTAGTGCATACAAGTTGCCATAAAACGATCAACAAAAATGGCACCTGATTCTTTATCCACTTCATATTTAACAGGATCTGAGTGAGCAGGAATTTCGATTATGACATTAATTTCATCTGGTAAATTTTTACCAGCGGGGACGGCGTTGAGGCTCATAGTTATCCTAAAGTTGTTGAATTTTAATGCGCAATATTATAATGCTTAGGGACACAAGATGAAACTCAACAAAGTGATTAAAACGAAGACTAAGTATATTTATTGATTAAAACTTGAACTAAATAACAAAATATCGCTATAGTTGCTCTGGAATTGTAAATAAATTGTAAATAAAACAACAAAGTAGCCATTTTTTTATGAACGTTGTTAGTAATGAAAGGTGGCGTAAATATTTTGCAAAGCGGATCCATTTTTGTGTTTGTTCAAGATGGTTTGTTTTGTGTCATAGTTACATTAACTCAGGGAACCATCATGACTGAACTATTCTACCTGCCACCTATCTTGGGATTTGCAGGCTTAATTAGCTCTTTTGTAATCTATCTACTTATCAAAAAAGCACCTGTCTCTAATCCGGCTATCATCAAAATAGGTGATGCCATACATTCAGGTGCAATGGTGTTTATGCACCGCGAATATAAAATGTTGTTTCTTTTTGCCTTAGTAGTGGGTATTGCCTTGTATTTTTCTTTAGGCCAATACACCACTATGGCTTTTGTTGCAGGAGCATTATGTTCGGCCACAGCCGGTTATATGGGTATGTTTACTGCCACAAAGGCAAATGTGCGTACTACTCAAGCAGCACATGACGAAGGGCCAGCCGCGGCTTTGACTATCGCCTTTATGGGAGGCTCTGTGATGGGGTTATGTGTCGCATCAATGGGGCTTTTGGGCTTAGGGTCTCTATATTGGTTCTTCGGTGGTGATCCGGCCACAGCTCACGTAATCCATGGATTTGGCATGGGGGCTTCAATAGTTGCTTTGTTTTCACGTGTAGGAGGTGGAATTTTCACTAAGAGTGCCGATGTTGGTGCTGATCTAGTTGGAAAAATTGAAGCGGGTATTCCTGAGGATGATCCACGTAATCCTGGTGTTATAGCTGATAATGTGGGTGATAATGTAGGTGATGTGGCAGGAATGGGTTCAGACATTTTTGAGTCTTATTGCGGCTCAATGATTGCCACTATTGCTATCGCTTCGACAATGACATTGGGTCTATTGGGAAGTCGAGAGTCTTTAATGTTCTTGCCCTTGGCTTTGGCATCAACTGGTTTGTTGTGTTCAGTTGCAGGCATAGTAATGGTTAAATTGTTGTCAGCCAGCAAACCAGAGGTGGCTTTGCGTGCTGGTACTATGTCAGCGGCGATTATTTTTATTACTGCGGCTTATTTTGTGGTTGCCAAACTTGGTGTGAGTGGTCATGTGTGGTGGGCGGTTGTTGCCGGGGCAATGGGCGGAATCATTATTGGCCTTGTGACCGAATATTACACTGCATCCACACCCGTTCGTAAAATAGCCAAAGCAGGGGAAACGGGTCCTGCTACTGTGATGATTACTGGGCTGGCGGTAGGTATGCAATCGGTTGTTATTCCTGTGCTAACTATTTGTGCGATTATTTATGCCTCGACTCAGCTATCAGGTTTGTATGGTGTCGGCATTGCCGCAGTAGGTATGTTGGCTACTGTGGGTATCACTATGGCAATTGACGCCTATGGACCTGTTGCTGACAATGCTGGTGGCATAGCGGAAATGGCAGGTTTGGGAGAAGAAACCCGTGCTATTACAGACTCTCTTGATGAGCTAGGCAACACCACCGCAGCTATTGGTAAAGGTTTTGCTATTGGTGCGGCCGCCCTCGCCGCCCTGGCTATTATTGCTGCGTTTATCGAAACCCTTACTGCTAAATACCCAGACTTTACATTGAATCTAGGCGATCCTATGGTCTTAATAGGTTTGTTTATTGGTGGCTTACTACCCTTTTTAATTGCCTCAATCACTATGACTGCTGTAGGCGATGCTGCATTTGAAATGATCCAAGAAATTCGCCGTCAGTTCCGAGAGATTGAAGGCCTAATGGAAGGTACGGCTGAGCCTGATAATGCTCGTTGTATCGATATTGCTACTCAAGCCGCGCTGAAAAAAATGATTTTACCCGGTGTCATTGCTGTTGGTGTGCCTCCTTTAATAGGTTTTGGCTTGGGTGCTTATGCGTTAGGAGGCATGTTAGGCGGAGCATTGTTAGGCTGTGTGTTACTGGCTCTGATGATGGCTAATGCGGGAGGTGCATGGGATAATGCTAAAAAGTATGTTGAAAAAGGCAACTTAGGTGGTAAAGGGTCTGATACTCATGCAGCTGTAGTAGTGGGGGACACTGTAGGCGACCCATTTAAAGATACATCTGGACCCTCTATGAATATCTTAATCAATGTGATGGCTATTGTGAGTTTGGTGATAGCGCCGCTGTTATAAGTTTATAAAACCTAAAAAAGCCTTGTTGAAGGCTTTTTTAGGTTATTGAAGGCTAAACATTAATTTATTTGTTGTAGCTTAAACACGCCTCTACTTCTTCTTTTGAGCCTATTAACACAGGCACACGTTGATGAATTTCAGTAGGCATGACTTCCATAATACGTCCTGTACCTGTGTTGGCTAAGCCACCTGCCTGTTCAACAAGGAAGGCCATGGGATTGGCCTCATACAACAAGCGTAATTTACCTGCTTTGCTTGGATCTCGTTTATCGTATGGATACATAAAAATACCGCCGCGAGACAACACTCTGTGAATATCACCCACCATAGCTGCGACCCAGCGCATGTTGTAATCCTTTTCTCTGGGGCCTTCTGTACCTGCTAATAAATCACTAATATATGCTTGAATGGGCGCTTCCCAATGACGTTGATTGGATGCATTGATGGAGTATTCAGACGTCTGATCAGGCACTTTGACGTTGGGTGTGGTTAACAAGAACCCGCCATGGGTTTTGTCTAAGGTGTAAAGATGTGTACCACGACCTGTCGTCAAAGCAAGCATAGCTGATGGGCCGTATAACACGTAACCTGCTGCTACTATTTGTGTACCGGGTTGCAGAAACGCCGAAGGATCATCGGGGTCCATCCATTGTGGTGCGTGTGTAATAGAAAAAATGGTGCCGATAAGACTATTAATATCAGTATTCGATGATCCATCAAGAGGATCAAAGCTAACCAGATAATTACCATTTGGATTACAAGGAACTACCTCATCTTCTTCTTCTGAAGATATAGCTTTAACATAACCTGACTCGCTCAGAATGTCTTTTAAGATTTGGTTAGAAATGACATCTAACTTTTTCTGCGTTTCACCTTGTACGTTTTCACTTAATGTTGAACCTAATACACCAGCTAGGGCACCTTGACTGACCCTAAAAGAAATTTCCTTGCAGCCTGCTAACAATGTTCTTAATAGCAGGATTAGCTCCATAGGTGCGCCATCTTCTTGAAGTTGCGAGTTAAGTCTTTTCATTATGCTTTTATACCTTTTAGTTTTAGGGCTTTGAGGTTGAAGGGTGCAGCACTGTCTTAAATTTTTAAAAGTAACAATAATTAATTATACCTTCAAAAAACCAGAAACTCAGTAACCGAAATTTATTCATTATAGCTGAATCATAATGGTGCTAATGCCATAGCTGTCAAAACAAGGTGTTTTTTACATTCTTGATTTGGTGAGGGATCCTTGTTCTGGTAATCTATCATCATTAGACATTTTGAGCGGCAGTTTATGCATCTACATATTTTAGGTATTTGTGGCACTTTTATGGGTGGCATTGCAGCTATCGCTAAAGAACTAGGGCACAAAGTCACGGGCTCTGACAGTAACGTATACCCGCCTATGAGCACACAACTAGAGTCTCTAGGTATTGAGTTGTTTGAAGGTTACGATGCCAAACAATTTGAAAATGAGCCAGATATCGTTGTTATAGGCAATGCGTTGTCTCGTGGTAATGAAGCGGTAGAATATGTTTTGGACAGAAACCTACCATACACTAGTGGTCCTCAATGGCTGCTTGAAAACGTACTCAAAGATCGTTGGGTATTAGCTGTATCTGGTACCCATGGCAAAACTAGTACCTCCAGCATGTTAGCTTGGATACTCGAGTATGCAGGTCTAAGACCAGGCTTTTTGATTGGTGGGATCCCTCAAAATTTTGAAGTTTCTGCACGTTTAGGTGAAAGTCCATTCTTTGTTATTGAGGCAGATGAATACGACAGTGCTTTTTTTGATAAACGTTCTAAATTTTTACATTATCGACCTCGCACCTTGGTGATGAACAACCTTGAATTTGATCACGCTGATATTTTTTCCGATTTAAGTGATATTCAAAAACAGTTTAATCATCTGCTTCGAACGGTTCCTAATAACGGATTAGTGTTATTGCCTAAGTCAGATGACAACCTGAAAAAAGTCTTAGACATGGGATGTTGGACTCCAGTACAGTTTGCTGGTGGCGATTGGCAGGTACAAAATAGTAACCCCGGGTGCAGTGAATTTGACGTCATGTTTAAAGGGGAAAATCAAGGTAAAGTGCATTGGGACTTAATGGGGGAACATAACGTTAATAATGCGTTGATGGCGATAGCAGCGGCAAAACATAGTGGTGTTAAAAGCGACTTAGCGGTTGAAGCACTAGCACAATTTGTTAATGTAAAACGACGCATGGAAGTAAAGGCCGTCGTTAATGGGATTACTTTATATGATGATTTTGCTCATCATCCTACTGCTATTTCCTTCACTATTAATGGACTCAGAGCAAAGGTTGGCGATGGACGCATTTTAGCAGTACTAGAGCCTCGTTCTAACACTATGAAAATGGGGGTACACAAAGATACACTTGCCGCTTCATGGTCTAGTGCCGATCAGATATTTATTTTTGAACCATCAAATTTAACTTGGTCAATGGATGATCTGCTGATGCAAAGCAGCGTAACAGCCATGTTATATAAAGATATGGATATGTTGGTGAAATCCATCATTTCTTATGCCAAGCCAGGTGACCATATTCTAGTGATGAGTAACGGTAGTTTTGGTGGCATTCACAAATTATTGATCGAGCAATTAGCTAAAATCGATTTAAATAAGACTTAAATAAAGAGCCTTCAAATGAAATTAAATAAACTAATTATTGGTGTGGTTGCGGCTGCAATGAGTTTTCAAACCTTAAGCTGGGGGCAAATTGGGCATCGTGTTACAGGGGCTATTGCAGAGCAATATTTAACACCTGAAACACAGCGTGCCATCAGTCAGTTGCTGATAAATGAAGATTTAGCCGAGGCCTCGACCTATGCTGACGAGATGCGTTCAGACCCTAGTGAGTTTTGGAAAAAAACAGCTAACCCTTGGCATTATGTGAATGTGTTTGACGGCAAAACCTATTCAGACGTGGCGCCGCCACTTGAAGGCAATGCTGCGACAGCTTTAGATATGTTCTCCAAACAATTAAAAAGTAAGCAATCAAGCTTTGCAGAGAAACAACTCGCACTGCGATTTATTGTGCATATTATTGGTGATTTACATCAACCTTTTCACGCCGGAAATGGGATAGATAAAGGAGGTAACGACGTAAAACTCAAGTTCTTTTGGGAAGATTCTAACTTACACCGAGTCTGGGATTCAGGCTTGATTGATAGGCAAAATTTGTCATACACAGAATGGACTAAAATTTTAAGTCGCAAAATATCTGAACAACAGGCGAAAGAATGGATGGAAGTTGATCCCAAGGTATGGATAGCTGAAAGTGCCAAGTTACGAGTTAATTTATACCCTGATAATGATAAGCTTTCATGGGATTATCAATATCAAAATCTACCTATAGTGAAACAGCGTTTACAAATGGGGGGGGTGAGGATTGCCGCTTATCTAAATGCTTTATTTAAGTAACTACACGCTTAAAGAGTTTGTCTGTAATAACGCCACTATTATTACCGAAAATATGCGCTGGACCTCACGTTCGGCTTGCGAATGCAAGGCAAGTTTGCTTTTGGTTGATAACCGGAAAAGCCTATAAATTTTCTGTTAAGTTATTTAGTTAGCAACAACAAATAACTTGGTTTGATGTTCAGCTAGATGATCAAGAACTCTCCTAAGTTCAAGTTAGGACGCCTGCTTTTGTTAATCTTCTCACCCTAAAGCCCAAAGCCGAAATTTTATGCGCAAGTCGCATAAATTATGACATCACACTGATGGATAACGATGTTACTGAAAGGCATTTTCTTGGGATATTGGTTGTGTTAGGGGTAGGGGAACGAGCCCGGTAAGTTGTTAAAGTTGTCTGTCAGGCCTAACCGCATTTTGTATGGCAAGTACTCTCCATTGAATGGGTTTACCCAAAGGCGAAACATGCTGGTTAGATATTGTAAACCAAATGATCACACATTAAATACGCTATCAAATGGAGCTGGCATAGGGTTACTTAAAATAGGTCGGGTTTGCAAAAATGTTGAGGCACAGCAATTGTGTGCCTCGGGTGAGCTTGTCAATTTTATTAAAAAGGGATAAGCGTTTAGTGGTTATTATTGATGAAAGGGCTTACTTAACCGGTGAACCGCATCAATAAATACTTTGGCATTGTCAGGTGGCACATCTAGATGAATGCCATGACCAAGGTTAAATACATGGCCGTTTCCTTTACCAAAACCTTCTAAAATAAGTTGCACTTCCTGTTCAATGCGCCCGGCTGGCGCATATAACATAGACGGGTCCATATTACCTTGTAGTGCAACCTTGTCGCCGATGCGTGCTTTTGCATCAGCCATATCCACTGTCCAATCCAGGCCTACTGCGTCACATCCAGTTGCAGCGATAGATTCCAACCACAGACCTGCATTTTTAGTGAACAAGGTTACGGGAACCTTGCGCCCATCATTTTCGCGCGTGAGACTATCGACAATTTTATGCATATATTGCAAAGAAAACTCTTGGTAATCACGACCTGATAATACGCCACCCCAAGTGTCGAATACCATTACTGATTGAGCCCCAGCAGCAATTTGCGCATTAAGATATAAAATAACGGAATCGGCTAACTTATCAAGTAATAGGTGCAAAGCTTGTGGATCACTAAAGGCCATTTTTTTAATTTTGGTGAAGGCCTTGCTTGAGCCACCTTCGATCATATAAGTTGCGAGTGTCCAAGGACTACCAGAAAAACCAATTAAAGGCACCGTTCCATTTAAATTTTTGCGTATGGTGCGCACGGCATTCATCACGTAACCCAGTTCTATTTCAGGGTCCAGTATAGGTAATTTTTGAATATCAGCCATGCAAGTTAATGGCCGTTCAAACTTTGGACCCTCACCGGTTTCAAAATATAAACCCAGTCCCATCGCATCAGGAATAGTCAAAATGTCAGAAAATAAGATGGCAGCATCTAGATCGAATCTACGTAATGGCTGGAGTGTTACCTCGCAGGCTAATTCAGCATTTTTACAGAGTGACATAAAGTCGCCAGCTTCTGCTCTTGTGGCTTTATATTCAGGTAAATATCGACCTGCTTGGCGCATCATCCATACTGGTGTCGTATCGACTGGCTGACGTAACAATGCTCTTAAATATCGGTCGTTTTGCAATGGTTGCATTGATTTCCTCAAATTAGAATTAACTGACCCTGCTCAGGCTATAGATTTAAAGATGCGTATTGTAGCGATTTTATCCACTGAAAAAAGGGAAAGTTGGATTATATCTCGCAAAAACTTACATACTGAGAATTGTCTTTGCTTAAAAGATGATGCGAGCGCAACTAAATATCAAGGATCTCGATGACGAGATTAAAACGCTAAAATATTCAAGCCCCACTTATGTGGGAGCTTTTACACTCAGAGTTTAATTAAGAAGGGTTTGGAATAGTAATATTCTTCTGCTGTTTTATTTCTTCGATAGTATGCTGAATTAGTTGCCCCGCAATAGATAACTTGGGTGGAATATTAGGTAATTTGTCTGAGTCAAACCAATATGCTTCAAGTATTTCCTTGCCGTCTACTTTTATATCCCCTGAGTCAAAATCTGCCAAGAATCCAACCATTAATGAGTGAGGAAAAGGCCAAGGTTGGCTCGAAAAGTAACGCAAGTTTTTCACTTTTATGCCCACCTCTTCAAATACTTCTCTGTGAACTGCTTGTTCCAGTTTTTCACCACTTTCTACAAAACCTGCTAAGGTTGAATACATTTGCATAGACCGTTGCGGTTTACCTTGTGCTAACAATATTTTGTCGTTATGCCGGATTGACACAATAATACAAGGTGAAATTCGTGGGTAACAACGGTGCTGACATCGTGAACACTGCATTGCCATTTCCCAATTAATTTGTTGCATAGTGCTGCCACATTGACCGCAAAACCTATGTGTGCGCATAAACAAAGCGATTTGCCATGCTCTAGAGGCAATGCCAAAAAAGCTAGCTTGGTTTTGCATGAGTAAGGCGCGCATACTAATAAGTGAAAGTTGTTCGTGTTCAATATGTTCATTACCCATGTCAATTAAGAAGCAAGGCAAGTCGCCATGGCTGCCTATTCGAACGATTTGCTCTTGGTAGGCATGGGCAAAATCGAGCGCTGCCCAAGTGTCTACTATTAACCCAGGATTTTCAGTAAATTGAAAAATTCTTTCACCGCTGAAAATTAACCATATAGCTTTTGTTTCAGCTGTTACCGATATATTTTGTTCGATCATGTCGTTGCCAGAAATCAGAAATCTTCATTTAAGTTAACACAGTAAAACACAGCACAGAAAAATACTTTTTTAAGAGAGTATCACATCATCAATATTGACATATGTGGTCACGTAAATCTGATAATAAATATTTAAAGTACGCAACACCACAAAGATTAGTGTTATTATTAAAGGCCTATTGAAAAGGAAAAAACGTGACTGATATTTGCGAACATTCTATTGCAAAACAAGTGTATAAAGCTAGGCAGTTTTGTGAAGACAAAGGGGCTAGATTTACTTTACTCAGAGAGAAGGTTTATGCTTTATTGCTAGAGCAGCAGGGTGCTGTAGGTGCTTATGAACTGTTGGATGCTCTAAAAATAACTGAGTCCAATGCAAAGCCTGCCACAGTCTACAGAACCTTAGATTTTCTCTTAGAGTTCGGTCTCATTCACAAAATAGAATCCACAAATGCTTTTGTGGCCTGTCATCATTTTGATTGTAACCACCCAGTACAGTTTTTGATTTGTGATACCTGTGGTGATGTAAAAGAAATCCAATCCGAAGGATTAAAAGATACTCTAGATAAACAAGCCCAGACAGTTGGATTTAGCATAGTCAATCAGACAATTGAAGCTCATGGAATCTGTGCTGCTTGCCAATAGAGCTAATCTTTTAAAAAAGAACTTATCTAATAAACGCAGAGTTTATAACCCCTTTATCGCTGCATAACTCAATATATTGAATACCATGGCAATAATTGGGTTATTACTGGGTGAACCCAAAAAGATAAAGTGATAACCAAGCGAGAGTGCAGGTCTCTGGCTTGCTTGTTATGACAACCCTATGGTGGCTTTTAGGCAGGATCATACGATAAACCATCCAGTTGATGGGAATAAATTGGTAATCCCATTACCTCATGCAGCAAGCAACCTCTACTTAGAATTTGCTTTACCCAATAAAAAGCAAAAAGAGGCATGTTGATACAACACACTATCGTTTTATTCCCTAAAATTAAGGAATATCATCAAATCACTATCGAAGTGGTCAATCAAATTGTAAGCATGAAGTAAGTTAAAACTGTCTTACGACAATTGTTTATTCAATATAATAGTGTCAGTTTAACTATGAATAAAAACACTGAACCTACTGTTCGCCAAGATTTAGAAACCCATATCAAAAAATAGTGCCAGAGAATATGGCTTATGACTCACAAAACTGTGAGGGTGCAGATGATATGCCTATCCATATTTAAGCCAGTTTGCTTGGTAACAACCCTAGCATAACCATTATTGATGGCACTTTAGGTTTATAGGCCTAGGCCTGAGGCAAGGCATAGTATTGGGTGAACACCGAGTGAGAGCAGGAAGTCATCACTTAATTGCGACTATTTGTGGAAAATAGGTTTATGAACATCATAAAATAGTTGCTTTAATGATGTCTACATATATGATCTATCTTGATCAATCGTGATTTATATATGAAAAAGTTTAAAATTAAGGAACTATTTAAAATGAAAAGATTATTGCTTTTAAGTGCTGTAGCTTCAGCTTTGAGTGCAAATGTTCAAGCCCAGACTAAAGATAATGAAAAGTGGGTTGCTGGCTTTATTGAATATTATAAAACTGATCAAGCCGAAACTGGTCTACCCGATTTTTTAGACAATGGTGCGGGTCTTGGTGCGGAATTTGGAATAAGATTTTCGCCACAGTGGGCTTTTAGAATTGAAGCCTCAAAGTTAGACATTGACGCCTCTCCAAATAATGCCAATGGGAGCCGCTTCGGTGTCGACATGATGTACTTTTTGCAAGATGATTCCTTATATGCTTTTGGTGGTCTAAAAAACACCGAAATTGTTGATAGTGATACCATGGCTAATATCGGAATAGGAAGACATTGGCATGTAAATGATAACGTCAAAATCATTACTGAAGCAGCCGCTTACCAAACCTTAGCTAGTAATAGTAATACGCACATAGGACTTAAATTGGGCCTTGCGTACACATTTGGCGGGTCTACTATGACTGCAAAGCCTATCTCTGTAGACAGTGACAATGATGGTGTTTTTGACAAGATGGATCAGTGTGCAGGTACACCAATCGGCATTCGAGTGGATAGCGTGGGCTGTGCATTGGACTCTGACGGTGATGGTATATTAAATACGATTGACATGTGTCCAGACACACCAGCTGGTAAAAAAGTCAGCTCTGTAGGTTGTAGCTTAATATTAGATACAGACCAAGACGGTGTGTTGAATGATGCGGATCAATGTGAAGACACACCCGTCATGGATAAAGTTGATGAAAATGGCTGCAGTGTATTTATAGAAGAGCAAGTATTAACCAATATAAAAGTATTATTTGGAAATAATAGTTCGGTTATTAATAACCCGAAGGACCCCCAGTTTCAGGAGTTTGCTGATTTTATGGACCGCTACCCAACAACAGATACTGTGATTGAGGGTCATGCTTCAGCGTCTGGTGATGCTGATTACAATATGATGCTATCTCAAAAACGAGCAGATGCCGTTAGAATACTGCTAATCAATCAATATGGTATTGATGGTGTGCGATTAACTGCTAAAGGATTTGGCGAAACTCAGTTGTTGGATACATCAAACACAGAAGCAGCTAATAAGGCTAATCGCCGAATTACTGCAAAAGTATCCGTAAGTAAAAGAATAAAAGTACAAAGATAATTTATCGAGTACAAAAAAAAGAGATGCAATTGCATCTCTTTTTTTTGTTCAGAAATCAGTGGTTATCAGTATTTATCTTCTACTGCTGGCCCAGAATAATTATCAAAACGTGAAAACTGGCCTTGGAATGTCAACCGCGATGTACCTATGGGACCGTTACGCTGTTTACCTATAATAATTTCAGCGACACCTTGGTCAGTACTTTGCTCGTTATAAACTTCATCTCGATAAATAAACATGATTAAATCGGCGTCTTGCTCAATTGAACCTGATTCACGAAGATCTGAGTTGATTGGGCGTTTATCACTGCGTTGCTCTAAGCTTCGGTTTAACTGGGATAAAGCAACAACAGGGACTTCTAATTCTTTTGCTAAAGATTTAAGGGAGCGTGATATTTCGGCAATTTCTAAGGTTCGATTATCACTTAATCCTGGCACCTGCATTAATTGCAAGTAATCAATCATGATAAGACTAATCCCCCCTTTCTCACGGGCCAATTTTCTTGCACGGGTGCGCACATCCATGGGGGTCAAACCAGAAGAGTCATCAATAAACAGATTGTCTTTGTCCTTTAGCATGGCCATGGTATTTGACATTCTTGCCCAATCCTCATCGTCCAGCTGTGCGGTACGAATTTTGGTTTGATCGACTCGGCTAAGGGACGCTAACATCCTCATCATAATCTGTTCAGAGGGCATTTCTAGGCTGAATACTAATACGGGCTTTTCTTCGAGTAACATAGCATTTTCGCATAAGTTCATAGCGAAGGTTGTTTTACCCATTGAGGGCCGGGCCGCAACGATAATTAAATCTGAAGGTTGCAGGCCACTGGTTTTTTTATCTAGGTCAGTGTAACCAGTAGACACACCTGTGACTTCTTTATTACTTTTAACTAATATTTCAAGACGGTCGATGGTTTTTGTTAACACTGCCTCAACATTCTTTGGGCCTTCGTCTTTACCTGTGCGTTTTTCGGCAATTTCGAATACCTTACTCTCGGCCATATCGAGAATTTCACCGCTGTCGCGACCTTCAGGATTATACCCTGTATCAGCAATGACATGAGCGACGCCTATGAGCTCACGGATAACCGCTCGCTCTTTTATTATTTGCGCGTATGCAGATACGTTGGCTGAGCTTGGCGTATTTTTGGCTAACTCACCTAAATAAGCAAAGCCGCCTGCGGTCTCTAACTCATCCATACCTTCTAGATCTTCAGAAACGGTAATTAAATCAATAGGGTGACTTTTCGTTAGAAGGCGGACAATGGCGCGGAAAATGATTTGATGTGAGCGGTTGTAAAAGTCTGTCTCTACTACAATTTCAGCCACCTTATCCCATGAATCAGGGGCAATTAACATACTGCCCAAAACCGATTGTTCCGCTTCGATAGAATGAGGCGGGATCTTCAGTTTTTCGACTTTATCATCTGTATTTTTTTGTGGAACAGCTTTAACAGGCATTGATTTTATCAGCTCAGATATGGATTCTCAGTATGCGCTAAATCGCCCTAAAAAGTAAACCTTGAGTGGCATTTGCTTTTATAATATTTACTTATTAAGGTGCTTTGAAATAGCAGCAATAAAACGTTCGCCATAACGTTCGAGCTTAGTTTGGCCCACACCATGAATATCTAAGAAGTCGAATGAGGACTCTGGAAATTTATCTGCCATATCGGCTAATGTTGCATCGCTGAATACAACAAAAGGTGGCACATCATCCTGATCAGCAATAGTTTTGCGTAAATATTTCAGTTTTGCAAACAGTGCTCGGTCATAATCTTGTGTAATGAGCTGTGCTTTTTTACCCAAATCAAGACTCAATCTTGGCACAGCAAGCTGCAATTTTTGAGCTTGCTGTAATATTGGCCTTGCTTCTTCAGTTAATTTCAACACTGCATTTTGTGTGATATCCACCCTAAGAAATCCGCGGTGGATTAATTGATTTATAATGTTGTGCCAATATGCATCTGACTTATCTTTGCCTATAGCATAAGTAGTCAATTTATCATGGCCATGTTCTAAAATGCGTTTTAGTTGTTTACCTCTAAGTACATCAATTAAATATTGTCCGGCAACAGATTGTCTTAGTCGAAAAACACAAGATAACACTTTTTGCGCATCTACAGTGCCATCGAATGCTTTGGGCGGGTCGAGGCAAATATCGCAGTTACCACAGTGCCCCGCAGAATATTCAGCAAAGTAATTGAGTAAAATTTGTCGGCGACAAGTTTGCGCTTCACCAAAAGCTTCCATGGCGGCAAATTTTTGAAGTTCTACGCTATTTCTCTCTGGATTTTCACCTGTTGATATCCATTGACGAATACGAGCTGCATCTTTTTCGTCAAATAATAATAACGCTTCGGCAGGCATGCCGTCTCTGCCTGCTCGGCCTATTTCTTGATAATATGATTCGATACTACGAGGTAAGTCAAAATGCACAACAAAGCGCACATTAGATTTGTCTATTCCCATGCCAAACGCGACTGTTGCCACTATGATGTCAATCTTATCTTGAATAAAATCACGCTGTATTTTGTCCCGAATTTCACCTTCAAGACCCGCGTGATAACCTGCACAATTGACCCCTTGTCTGGCCAACGCGATACTCAGATCGTCTACTTTTCTGCGGCTATTACAATAAATAATACCGCTACCATCTTGTTGTTTAACAAAAGCAATCGCTTGGTCTGTGGCCTTGTATTTAGTGACTTGGTTGTATCGTATATTAGGGCGGTCAAAACTTCCTTTGAAGATAAAGGGTTGCTGTAACTTTAGCTGCTGGGTGATATCTGCCCGGGTGGCAAGATCGGCGGTAGCCGTTAATCCCATAATTGGGATATGGGGGAACGTAGCTTTTAATTGCCCAAGTAGTCTATAGTCCTTTCTAAAGTCATGGCCCCAATGAGATACGCAGTGAGCCTCGTCAACCGCAATAAGACTTATTGTAAGGCCTTGAAGACGCTGGATAAATTCAAGTTGCATAAGCCTTTCAGGCGCCACATAAATTAGCTTGTATTTTCCATCTTGCATGCCCCTAAAAACATTAAACATATCTTGTGGCGACAGGTTTGAGTTTATGTAAGCGGCATTGACGCCATAGGTTAAAAGCGCATCAACCTGATCTTTCATTAACGATATCAGGGGTGAAACAACAATTGTCAAACCCGACAAGAGTATAGCTGGAATTTGATAACACAAAGACTTACCGCCACCAGTAGGCATGAGAACCAACACATCTTTTTGCTGCATTACTTGGTTTATAACTTGTGCTTGCCCATCACGAAAATGATCATAGCCAAATGTGTGTTTTAATACTTGTTGGGCTTGAGTAATTGCGGGTGAAGATTGTGCTGGATGATCTGACAACGGTTGCTCAAAAGATATTAGTAAAACATAAGTTTACGTGTTTTTATCTCGAGGTTCACTCGCTAACAATGAAAAACTGGGTCAAATTGCACGCTCAGGTAAATATATTACTGGATTGTCAGTTGTCTAATAATGTAAGAACAAATTTGATACGTAATTTTGCTTGCGATATAAGTGTTTAAATATTTTTATTAGTCAGTAGCTAAACACAGCATTTTTGACTATGACGTTGTCTGTATTTCTAAACTATTCTTGTTTTTCGTTAAAAAATTAACTTACTGCCATTCTTCCTGTCCTGTTTTTGGCCGATAGGCCATGTCTTGAACAAGAACATTGTTGAGCCATGGGTGCAGTGGACTATATCGATAAAAGAACACGGCTTAGTATTTTGATCTCTCGTGTCACAAACGTAACGATGAATTTGGTCACCTGGAAGGTAATAAATGTTTGAAGATTGTAGTTTCAACTATTGCATCTAGTAGAATGAGAACGCTCGATTTTACTCTGTGATATAAAGGTGAAGAATTTGTCTTAATGTTACCTTCCACCGATTTGAAAGGGCTAAGCAGGTGGCACCTGAGTTAATTCAAGATTGGAGGCTCCAATCTGCCAAACAAGCTTTGCACCCCGTTATGACAATAAGCGAGGGTATTTATGCCTTTAGCCCAACCTATCAAAAATACCGTGAGGGAACTTATAGACTCGATTGTTAAAGCAGACATAATTTTTTCAAAACTAGCAGTAGGTCACAAACAGTATTCAGCAGCATTGTTTTAAAATAATCTATTTCAAATAAAACCTAGCAAAATAAAAATACTTATCAGCAGCAGAATAGGTGGTTTAAATAATTTTAGTCCCAGAAATCCGATGACCACTAGACCCAAGTCAATATAGTTGTGAACTGCACTAATAATTACTGGATCGTAGAGTGCCAAAACAAGAAAACCCACTACCGCAGCATTGATACCTTGCGATGCGCTAATAAAGTTGGGATGTTGAACTAGAGATTGCCAGCTATTATTGAGGGCTAAAATTAATAAAAAACCTGGTAAAAAAATGGCAAACGTCGCCACAATAGCACCACTTAACGGTAGGTTTTCCATCCATTGTGCGCCCATAAATGTTGCCATTGTAAACATGGGTCCGGGCACACCTTGAGCAGCTGCATAGCCAAATAGAAATTGCTGATCTGTCAGTGTATCGCCAACACTGGTTTGCAATAATGGTAAGACCACATGCCCACCACCAAATACTAAACTACCGTTTTTATAAAATGTTGCGAATAAGCCTGCAAAAGAATCATATTGATTTACCCCTAAACTGATTAAAAATATGCCGGTAAATAAAAGCAAAGGTAGCCACGATAATTTTTTTAGGATCTGACCTATGTTAATTGACTTAGCTGGAATTTGATTATTGGCTATGCCTATTAACATGGAAATCAGCAACACTAACATTTGTGTATAAAAAGATTTATAGATGACTAGAAGTAAAATACTGAGGAGCATTATTAAGACAGATAAGCGATCTTTGCAAAAACTTTTAAACATAGTAATTACTGCATCTAACACAATAATAACGGCTAATAATTTTAGGCCACGGCTTACTGAAATTAACCAATTTGCTGGGGTATCAAAGTTTACCGTCACCGCCAGCCAATACATCAATATAAATGAGGGCAATGTAAAGCCCAAAAATGCTGCTATTCCTCCAGCCAATCCTGCTTTTTGTAATCCTATTGCAAATCCGATTTGGCTTGAACCAGGGCCTGGTAAAATCTGACTTAACGATATTAATTTGGCGTAGGCGTCATTAGATAGCCATTCTAGTTTTTGCACAAAAGTGCGTTGGAAATACCCAATGTGTGCTGCTGGGCCACCAAAACTGATACAACCTAAGAATAGAAATCGCCAAAATATCTCCCAGCTTTTTTTCATTGGTTTACCTTACCTCATTTAGGTTTTAGATTGCATTTGCGAAATGCTTACATCACACTCCACGCAATATTAAGCTCTGATAAAGCTAGGTCAAATACTTGAACGATAAATCAGTAAAAGCAGGTGTTCTCTTTGCACTAGCCGCTTATTCGATGTGGGGTATTGCCCCCATGTATTTTAAGTTGTTGACCAGTGTACCTGCTCTAGAAATTGTTATGCACCGAATAGTTTGGTCTGTGCTGGTGTTGTGTTTGTTGTTGGCTGTTCGAAAAAAGTTTGGCCAAGTCTTTAAGGCAATACGTGATCCAAAAGTCATCGCAACCTTATCAATAAGTGGATTATTATTAGCGGCCAACTGGCTCGTCTTTATCTGGGCCGTAAATAACGATCAAATGCTCGACGCTAGTTTAGGATACTTTATTAATCCTTTGTTTAATGTCTTACTCGCACGCTTTTTCCTGCATGAAAGTTTAACTAGGTTGCAGTTATTAGCTGTTTTTGTAGCCCTAGCGGGTGTGGCTTTTTTGATTTTTTCATATGGCCAGTTACCTTGGGTAGCTTTAGTGTTAGCAATTAGTTTCAGTATATACGGGTTACTACGTAAAAAAGTGTCAGTGGACTCTATGCCCGGCTTATTGATTGAAAGTTGTATAATGTTGCCCTTTGCCTTGTTGTATTGGTTTGTTATGGATACAACAAGTGGCAACATGTTGGCGAATAGTACTGACCTTAATGTCACACTGTTGCTAGCCGGAGTGGTGACTACCGCTCCATTGTTATGCTTTACTGCTGCAGCTAAACGTATTCGTTATACGACTTTAGGTTTTTTTCAATATATAGGTCCAAGCCTGATGTTCCTGTTAGCGGTCATTCATTATCAAGAACCACTAGATACGACAAGGGTCGTTACTTTCGTATGCGTTTGGTCAGGTTTATTAATTTATGTCTATGACTCGCTGAGAGTCTACCGAAAATCGAGGCAGCTTACTTAATACGCAATGGTATAAGAATAACTTGTTCCATTGACGGGGTTAACTGCTTTAAAAGCGGCTATTAATGATCAACTACCTGATTCCTCCCATTATTTGCAGGACTTCTTAGGGCGTTGTTTTCGAAAAGCACATGAAAACTCTTCACCCCTGAGCCATACAGCAAATTAATCGGTTACAAGCTCTGGAGAATTAGACTTTTGTTAACCTTGCAAATGACATAACCAACCATTTACTTCCAAACTCATCAAAGTTAATTTGTACTCTTGCATGTTCGCCGCTGCCCTCATAATTCAACACCGTACCTTCGGCAAATTTAGGGTGGGAGACTCTTTCCCCGAGTTGGAAACCTGTTGATTCAAAAGCGGTATGGCCCGTAACTGGGGTAAACCTATTTTGGACTGGCCTAGATATGGTAGTTCGTAAACGGACTTCTTCTATACAATCGGTAGGGATCTCTTTGATAAAACGTGAGGGGGTGTGATATTTGTCTTGGCCATATACCCTTCTGTTTTCAGCGTAAGTGATATATAACTTTTGCATGGCTCGCGTCATGCCTACATAACAAAGGCGGCGTTCCTCTTCTATTTTACCAGGTTCTTCGTTACTCATCTGGCTTGGAAACATGCCTTCTTCAACACCCACCATAAAGACTAGTGGAAACTCTAGGCCTTTTGCTGTGTGGATGGTCATCATTTGAACCGCATCTTGATGCTTATCCGCTTGATTATCTCCTGCTTCTAGAGACGCATGTGCTAAAAAAGCTGACATGGGTTTCATGTTATCTGCTTCTTCTGGCACCACAAATTGTTTACAGGCGGTGACCAGTTCTTCCAAGTTTTCAATTCTGGCTTGAGCTTTTTCGCCTTTTTCTGCTTTGTACATAGCAAATAAGCCAGAATGTTTAATCACGTAGTCAGCTTGTTGTTCTAAGGAAAGGTCTGCAGTGTCTTGCGTGAGTTGCGTGATTAATTTTGTAAAGGCGTTGAGAGCATTTGAAGCACGGCCGGTCAGACGATTCTCCGCGAGTATTCGGGTACTGGCATCCCACATGGATAATTCTGAATCGCGAGCAATTTCGCGAATTTGTGACAGGGTTTTATCACCAAGACCGCGAGTGGGCGTATTAACAATTCGTTCAAACGCGGCGTCATCAATCGTTTGATTAATTAAACGTAGATAACCTAATGCATCGCGAATTTCCTGACGTTCAAAGAATCGCAAGCCGCCAAATATGCGGTAGGCTATAGACTCTTGCAATAATGCTTCTTCTAGAACCCGTGATTGAGCGTTGTTACGGTATAAAATGGCACAATCAGATAGAGCATTGCCGTTGTCTCGCCATTCTTTTATGCGTGAAATATTAAAACGGGCTTCGTCCAACTCATTAAATCCTGCATATAAAGAAATAAGCTCGCCTGGGCTATCTTCTGTCCACAGTTCTTTACCTAATCGGCCTTGATTGTTGTCAATTACAGTGTTGGCCGCTTTTAATATATTGCCTGTAGAGCGGTAATTTTGCTCCAGTCGTATAGTTTTTGCGCCCTTAAAATCACGTAAAAAATGTTGGATATTTTCTACATTTGCACCACGCCAACCATAAATTGATTGATCATCGTCGCCAACAATAATCATATTATTACTGGGGGCGGCAAGTATGCGCAACCAAGCATATTGAATGTTGTTGGTATCTTGAAATTCGTCGACCAGAATCGCTCTGAAGCGTTTTTGATAGTGTGCTAACACTGATGGGTTGTTTAACCATAACTCATGGGCTCTAAGTAACAATTCAGCAAAATCGACTAACCCAGCTCGATCGCATGTTTGTTGGTAGGTTTGATAGATTTCACGCATTTTCTGTTGGGTCGCATCACCATGAGTTTCGATATGTTGTGGGCGTAATCCTTCGTCTTTATTACCATTGATATACCACTGCACATGTTTTGGAGCCCAGTGTTTTTCGTCAAGATTAAGACTTTTAAGTACGCGCTTAATCAAACGATATTGATCATCTGAGTCTAAGATAGTGAAATTTTCTGGCAGGTTTACGTCAGCATGATGAGCACGTAGTAAACGGTGAGCGATACCATGAAAGGTACCAATCCACATATTATTCAGGGCGCTCCCTTGCAATTGTTCTATACGGCCGCGCATTTCTTTGGCAGCCTTATTGGTAAAAGTTACCGCCAAAATACCATACGGGGCAATACCCTCAACTTCCATTAACCATGAAATGCGATGCACCAAAACTCGCGTTTTTCCGCTGCCTGCACCGGCCAAGATAAGCATGTCAGATGCAGGAGCGGCCACCGCATCACGTTGTTTGTCGTTTAATTGGTCAAGAAGTCGAGATACATCCATTACACTAAAAATATATTATAAAAACATATTTTTAGTATATCAGTAACACTGTATTTAAATACACTAAAGTCATTCCTATATAGGACCCTAGTGACTCAAGTTACGTAACAGATGAAGTATGAGTATTGAATTCTGGCAACAGTTAAAAGATACCGAAGAACTATTCGTTAATAATAAGCCTTTTCCTTATTTAAATTACTAATATTTTAAATAAGCTCTAATAACTGAGATAATTTACTCAGTTGAACGTGGGGTAAAATTGAGGCTTTTTCATTGCGTATGTTCATACTTCTATCTTCGGCATACCAAGCGGTTTGGTAACCTGCTTTAAGTGCTCCATATATGTCTTTTGGCAAGTTATCTCCGACATGCAAAATGTTTTCATGGGGAATATTTAGATGTGCTTGAGCTGCATCAAACATGGCTTTATGTGGCTTCATTGGCAATTCCGTACTAGCTTGAAAACACGCCTCGAAATACCCTTTCAGCCCAATTTGTTGAAGGTCAACGTTACCATTGGTGATAGCTATTAACGGCATACTATCTGATAAAGTTTTTAATAAAGAATGAATATTATTAGGTAACGTAAAGTTACTTCTTTGAAAATAAAAATGCTCAAAACACATCGTTGTTGCTGTAATTAGCTCTTTACCAGATAAACCTATCACCATAAAACCCGACTCTAGAGATAGTCGACGTAATTCACCCATATCATTTTTTAGCAATGGATTAGCTAGAATATGAGTCTTCTGTTGAACGCGCCAGAAGTCTTTGCTCACCTGTTTGGTCGCAGGAAATTGGTTTTGCATAAATTCATATAAAGAATGCTCTGCGTTGACAATCACACTTGTGTTTTCATATAAAGTGTCATCCAAGTCGAATGTTATCGCTTGAATGGGTTTAAGTTTTTTATAGTAAATCATTTGAGAATATATTCTTTTTGATTATTAAGATTTTTTTGCCCTAGGGTGAGCATTATCATATACATGGGCTAGATGCTGGAAATTCAGGTGTGTATAAACTTGGGTTGTAGATAAATTAGCATGGCCTAATAACTCTTGTACGCCCCTTAAGTCTGAGCTTGATTCTAAAACATGCGTGGCAAAACTGTGTCTTAGTTTATGTGGATTAACAGATTGTTCTAGGTTTTGCCGAGTGGCCCACAATTTCATACGTTTTGCTATTTGCCTGGTGCCGATCCTATTTTTAAGCATACTTACAAATAATGCGGGTTCTTCAATAGATGCAAGCTGTGGCCTGATTTTTAGCCAGACAGCTAATGCTTCTAAGGCAATCTTGCCAATTGGCAATAAACGTTCTTTATTGCCTTTTCCTATGACTCTTAGTTGTCTGTCAGGTTGAATGCTTCTGATATTAAGATTAGCTAATTCCGATAAACGTAAACCACAACTATACATAAGTTCCATCATGGCCTTATCTCGTATTGCCAGAGTGTCATTTTCTTTGATATCCAGTAATTGATGCATTTCATCAACATTCAGTTGTTTTGGTAATGGTTTAGCTTGTTTAGGTGCTTGAATTGATGATGCTGGGTTTTGTGTTAGTTGACCTTGCTGAACAAGATAGGCACAAAACCCTCTGATAGAAGATAAGCGTAAAGCAATGGAACGGGAACTTAGCCTACTTTTACGAGCATCGTTTAGAATATTGCGAACATCTGAGGTATTAAATGTTGACCAACATTCAAAATCAAGTTTCTTGAAAGCTGCATTTAACTGCCGGTGATAATTTTCTATCGAATTATTAGCTAAATTTTTTTCATACCTTAAATGTGAAAGGTATTTTTCTAACCAAGTATGTAAGCCTGGTCTCAACATTTTATTGGCTAAGCAGTCAGCATTTTAGGTAACAAAACACCCAAAAATTGCTGTAGTTGCGTGATCAATAAGGTATCCATATCTGGATTGAAGTGTCCCGGGTCTTTACTACCAATAGCCAAAATCCCAAGTTCACCTAAATCACCTATAAGCAATAAAGCAACCGAGTTAGCCTCCTGATCAGCAAATAATAGCCTGCGTTCATGCTCACTTAAACGGCCAAAGAAAAATTTATGTCTTTTAAAGCGTTTTTCGATAAATAGGCGACGCTGAATCTCAGGTAAAGCATGGGCCCCTTTGAAAGGCTTTAAGATTACAGATGATAACTGGAGATTTTCTTGAATGACCTCTTCCAAAATAAATTTGAGATCATCAAGGTTGGTGCACTTTAGAATGCGCAAATTCAATTCTGTATAGACCCGATAAATGACTTCGTTTTGTTTGGCAATAGAGGTTAATTGATTAAGTTTTTGACTTAGACTCCTGACTTTTTTACGTAACTTTTCACCTTGAAGCTCCACCAAAGAGACACTACCTTTGTGAGCATGAGGAATAGTGATGTTCTCAATAAGTTGTGGGAATTTAGAGAAAAAATCAGGATTTTCAAGTAAATAAGCAGCAACTTGCTCGGCGTCAATTAGATTTTTAGATTCGTATGCAATCGTTGTATCCATTTTATTTTTGCGACTCTTTAATCAAAGGTTTATATATCCATCAAAAATATGCTCAGCGGCGCCTGTCATTTTTAATACATTATCATTACCTTGCCAACGTATTTTTAAACTGCCACCGCGCAAATCAACTCTAACATCTTTACTTAATCTATTTTGTAATTGACCTACAGCTACTGCTGCACAAGCTCCGCTGCCACAAGCTAATGTTTCACCTACACCTCTTTCAAAAACACGAAGCTTGATATGGTTGTGATTAATAATTTGCATAAAGCCAACGTTTGCACCTTCGCTAAAACGTTCGTGTTTTTCAAGCAAGGGACCCATTGTTTCAACATCGGCAGTTTCTACATCATCTACCAACAACACACAATGTGGATTACCCATAGAAACAACACCACAAAAAAAAGTGTGCTCCTGTGCTCTTAATATGTAAACTTTTTCACGTTTATTGGCTTTTACTGGCACCAAACTTGGTTCAAACTCAGGTACACCCATATTTACAGTAACTTGCCCATCTTTCTCAAGGTACAGAACCATACGACCCGCTTTAGTACTGACCACAATTTTATTGCGGTTGGTTAGGCCTTTCATTTTTACGAATCGAGCAAAACAGCGCGCGCCATTGCCACACTGAGAGACTTCAGATCCATCTGCGTTGAATATTCTGTAATGAAAATCTTGGTCTGGATCATAAGGGGGCTCAACCAATAAAAGTTGATCGAATCCTATACCAAAATTTCTGTCTGAAAGTTGTTGAATTTTTTCTTTAGAAAAAAACACGTTTTGCGTTACGTTATCAATAACAACAAAATCATTCCCCAGACCATGCATCTTTGAAAACTGGATTTGCATTGCGACTACTTAGCTAAAATTTTTTCAACACGCCAGAACAGATACGTGAATGATATTATGAAATAGTTATATCATTTCAGTGAAAGACTGACTATGCCTTTAACTTAATACAGGCTAAATAATCTCAATTTTTATTAAATTAATTTTTCAAAAAACAATATCTATGCTGGTATGTGCTCACCCTCAAATAATTGGGCTATTTTTTCTCGTTCTCTGACTAAATGCATCTTGTCACCGTCAATTAACACTTCTGCGGCCTTACATCGACTATTATAATTTGATGCCATAACAAAACCGTATGCACCAGCACTTCGAACTGCAAGGTAATCCTCGGGTGCGATAGTCAATTCACGATCTTTACCAAGAAAGTCGCCGGTTTCACAAATGGGGCCTACTACGTCATAAATGGCTTTGGTTCTTTGAAGACCTGCGTCTACAGGAATGATATTTTGCCATGCTGAATAAAGTGCTGGACGAATAAGATCATTCATTGCTGCATCAACTATAGCAAAATTTTTCTCCGCCCCTTGTTTTAGAAATTCGACTTTGGTCAACAAAACGCCTGCATTAGCCATGATTGCCCGGCCCGGCTCGAAGATAAGTAGTAGTTTTTCTCGGCCTTGTAAACGTTGGGAAATTGCTTGTGTATATTGGTCGGGGTGAGGCGGCTCTTCATCATTGTAAGTCACACCTAATCCACCGCCTACATCAAGGTGTTGTATATGTATTTGTTGTTCTGCTAGTTCGTCGATCAAAGCTAACAATATATCTAAGGCATCCACAAAGGGTGATAATTCAGTAAGTTGGGAACCAATGTGGCAATCAATGCCGACTACATTTAAAAACGGTAAGCTATTCGCATATTTATAAATTTCAACGGCCTGCTGGCGTTCGACCCCAAACTTGTTGTCTTTAAGGCCCGTAGAAATGTATGGATGGGTCTTAGCATCTACATCAGGGTTGACTCGAATAGAGATAGGCGCTTTTTTTCCTGCTTTTGCAGCGACTTCGTTGATACGAGTCAATTCACTGCGCGACTCTACATTAAAACACTTAATATTATGATGTAAGGCTAAAGCAATCTCATCATGAGTCTTACCTACCCCAGAAAACACTACTTTGCTGGGATCTCCACCAGCTTTGAGAACACGTGTTAGCTCACCACCAGAAACAATATCAAAGCCCGAACCTAGCTTGGCCATTACATTCAATACTGCCAAATTTGAATTCGCTTTGACGGCATAACAGATTAAATGTGGCTGACTTCCGGCTGCCCTATCAAAGGCATGCCAATGCCGTTCAATTGTGGCTTTTGAGTAAACATAACAAGGTGTACCGTAAATGTGAGCGACGGTTTCAAGGGCTACGTCTTCAGCAAATAGTTGTTCATTTTTATAGGCAAAGTAGTCCATATCAATTTTTTCCTTGTTCGCCAGACTCAGTTGATGGTTCTGAGTGATGTGGGGTGTTATTAGTGACAGGCTCTTCTGGTAAATATAAAGCTCGTTTTTGACCACAGGCAGTGAGTATGACTACTGCCAGTAAAGCTAAGCCAATTGGTTTTATTTTTATTCTTTTTACCATCACAACAACCTCGTTATTACATGTATACGTTAATGATGTCATTACCGAGAATAAAAACAAGAGATGCTAGTCTTAGAATTGCTTATTTTATGCAATAAGAAATAACAAAGATAAAAAACTAGGTTGGCAGCCCTCACAACCTTATTTTATCCCAGCTAAATTGATTCTTTAGCTGGGATAGTGAATACATAAAGTTCAGTAGATATCTCACTTGACGCCATAATGCCCTCACCATTCATGGGTATTTATGTTGTGTCACTGTTTAGCCAGCATTCAATAACATCTAGTCTTAGGATTTCATGAACCTGCAAAGGCACAGCACAGACAGAATATAGGTATAGTCAACTGTCAAAATAGAGGATTTATTAACATGATTTCATTTAATGGTTGGCATTTACTTTCTGATAAGTGCTAAATATACATCGATAGAAAAAATCTATCATCATTAAATACCCCATTGAAACAACGCTTTGTTGTGTTGTGTTAGATCTTCACTGTGCTTGGTATTTAGGATCGTATTTAAAGACTATATAAATTCAGAGGCCCTTTTGCTAGGCCCTTGAGACCAAGTAAAACTACTTCTAAAAATTTTTACGCTGGATTTGCTGTTCACTAGCAGTATACTAAAACTTGATTCAGCTATATTTGGAACAAACATGGATTACAATACTTCTACTCTTTGTGATGTTTTTGCCGACAGTGTTGACGTGGTTGAACCCATGTTTGTGAGTTTTGGTGGCCGGTCCTCTTATGGAGGTGAAATTACCACTATAAAATGTTTTGAAGACAAGGGGGTAATTCTAAAAACGTTAGAACAGCCAGGATTAGGAAAGATCCTATTAATTGATGGTGGTGGCTCTATGCGCCGAGCGTTAATTGATTCTAGTGCTGCCCAGTTAGCCTGTGATAATGGTTGGGAAGGGATCGTTTGTTATGGCAGCGTACGTGAAGTAGATGAACTAGAAGAAATAAACATTGGCATTCATGCCATCGCTTCAATCCCTGTTAGTGCAGACGAGCAAGAGACAGGCGAAACGGATGTGGCAGTTAACTTTGGTGGTGTAACATTCTTACCAGAAGACCATTTGTATGCTGACACTACCGGTATCATATTATCTCCAGAGCCATTAGATCTTGAGTGAATTTTATAGTTATTTAGTCAACTATAAACAAATATGTAAAAAAAAACGCCACTATTCATTGAACAGCGGCGTTTTTAATTAATCATTGAACAGCGGCGTTTTTAATTAATATTATTGAGGTGTATGGTTTTTATTTTCCAACCAACACTGACACGTTTGATATACCAGCTCTTTTCACTTCGTTAATCACTTCAGTTACATCACCGTGTTTTGCCTTTGGATGCGCCTGAACAGCTGCAGAATCTTGATTATTCTCGGCCAAAAAGCTTTGAATATTGGCTTCAACGCGCCGAATATCTACCTGACGACCGTTAACAACTATAGTACCGTCTTCATTCACCCGAATGGATAGTGACTTAACATTAGTCGGCGGTGGTGGCGTTTTAGAATCTTTGGGACGATTAACTTCTAGACCTTTCTCTTTTACAAAAGAAGTGGTCACTATAAAGAAGATAAGCATGATGAACACTATGTCCAACATGGGAGTCATATCAATTGCAGCTTCGTCGTCAGAACTGCCGTGCTTTTTTCTTTTCATCGGTATAAATCGCCAATTGGGTTAAAACGAGACTACCTAGTATAAAGGCAGTTAAGCTTTAGAGCATCTATTAATTAACTTATAATCAACAAAACACTCAAGTTATAAGACATTTTTCTTACACATAGCCTGCCCCAAATGATAAAAATAATCCAGTAGGTTTTACAATTTGTTGCGCCTAGTAAACATTAAGTGCCGATCTTCACTTTACAGAGTTCAAGTCTAAGTCAAACTTTACAAGCAACGAAGTAGGCCAAATATGAAGTCGCTAAATGTTATTGAAAGTGGAATTTTAAATTTATAAATATATAGGTTTATAAATTATGTGGGTTTGCAGTGAAATATTGTCAGTCCCTTTTTATATGACTAACTGAGATATACCCAACGTCTGAAAATAGTCAAAGGCATCGCAGCAATGAGAAACATTAATTAATTGTATATTATTGCTGAGTTGTTGAAACTAAATTTCAGCGCAAATAGCCATCATTTTCAATGCATTACAAATATAGCGGTTAGAACCGCTCTATGCCTTTTCGACTTTCAACCCTCGCCCCAAGTGATAAAAATAATCTAATATGTTTTTAGAAATGGTTGTTCGGAGTTCTGCAACGGGATAAATCCCCATCTTTGCTTCAGGGCTTTGTTTAGTGCCTTGTACCAAAAATGCATTTTTGGTGGAATGATCTTGAATACAAGCTTCGAAGGCCCGAGCAACCATCTCTTGCGGGCGTGCGTAATAAAATATCTTCAGTAATTTATCTGCTTGAGCGCTGCGCTTAACATACTCATTCGGCTGGCTTTTATCTGCACCTAAAAATATTGCTTCGAAACACAGGCTAAGTTTCTTATTGAGTTGATGGGATATTTGTTTCTTGTCTTGTAACCAACATTGGGAAGCAAATTGTTCATGGGAAGCCTGAACAAATAATTTGTCACAAATATAATGGTCAAAAGCATGAAACCACTCATGGGCTAGGGCACCGCCCCCTGCATTTTTTGCTAACGCTAGCTTCTTGGTATTTGACTCATAGTGAGCACTGCTATGTTTTCTTCCGCCGCTGCCAAATGCTAATGAGAGGCTACCATTGAGAGATATCACTGCTTCTGGTACTTGTAAAATATCCATCAGATCGCACAAGGCATCAAAAAATAGGTTGGCCGCAATTTGCTGTTCTGCAGCAGTGACCCATTTTCCGATTGTGGCAGTGCGGAAGCCAAAGATTTTAACGATATCTTGAAAGCTAACATCGGCACCGTCTCGGTGAGAAGGGCCGTTACGATAGAAGGGTTTATGGATCCGAGAGTTTGGTATTTGCAAATTAAGTACTACAACGTTTTTATTTCAGCTAGTAATTGATGACACCAACCGTCGATACGTTCATCCGTTAGATCATATTGGTTTTCATCATCAAGGCTTAAACCAACAAAAAAGCTTTTGTCTTCTGTGAGCGCTTTTGATGCGATGAAGTCGTATCCTTGGTTAGGCCAGTAGCCAACGAAGTCACAACCTAATACGAGCAGTTCGTCATGCAACATGCCTACTGCATCTTGAAACCACTCTGCATAACCTAGCTGATCTCCTAAACCAAAAATGGCCACTGTCTTGTCTTCCAAGTCTAGTCCTTGGATGTCTTGCCAAGTAGATTCCCAGTCTTCTTGTAATTCCCCAAAATCCCAAGTCGAAATGCCAAATAAAAGGATGTTGAACTCTTGTGTTTTAGATAGCGCGTTATCTTTAATATTAAATAATTCAACACAGGTATGACCTACTAAGTCGTGCAACTTAGCTTGAATTTTCTCAGCGGCCATTTCGGTATAACAAGTGGTTGAACCGTAAAAAAGGCCGATTTTTAATTCGCTATTAATCATGAAGTCCTATTTGGGATATATGTATAAAAGAGATGTCATTGAATTCACACGCTGTAGTTGCATAATAAATGATTGAATGAATTAGGTCTTGTTCATTTGATAGATAATGCACATTAAGAGTGTTCTGCATCCTTCGAGAATGCTTCTTTTATTGCTGCTACCGAATCACCAAGTGTTAAAAATGGCCTAATCTGTGAACAAGCATGAGTTAGCTGATTAAAATGAGCATCCTTAGCAATTTGCATCGCGTCCTTTTTATTGATTTCGATTAACAGCGTGTCATTAACCTTGTGTAGCTATCTTACCTCTTCACTGGTTTTTTCAAGCATTTCTTCGATATTATGTTTGTTGTAAGCATCAATATACAGTGCTGCTTGTGTCCTTGGCTTGGCTGCGACAGAAACCGTCTAGCTTATTAAGACTATCAACCAGGTTACTTTCACAATGTTCTCCTAAACCCATATCAGGTCATCTAAACAGCTGCATTATACAAATAAAATATCGTAGCGTCTTTTTATGTAGGTGCTAAATATTTAACTAACGGCTGTTTTGCTGGCGTCTTGTTGAGTGATGAAAAATAATCACCAAATGCGCCGAATTTTGTATTCCTTCATAATTTTGTGTGGGTTAAGCTTAAGAATAATTAAATAATTAAATAATTAAATAATTAAATAATTAAATAATTAAATAATTCATGAACGTGAGATTAGGTTGTAAATGAGAACGAATGTGGGTTTTATTGTAGGGATTTGCAGTTTATTAATTAGCTGTGGCAAAACCCCTGAATTGGCACAAGTAGAGAAATTGGCACAAACAGAGCAAAAATTGCAAGTCAATGGCCATTGGATCATGGAACAAAACGGTCAAGTGATGCTTGACCCGCAGCCATCTGGCTTAGTGAAATGGCGTGATGGTTTGTTGACCTTGAGCGATCGCAGTGCCCATCCTTCACAACGGCTGCGCTTGCGGATTATCTCTCCAGATGATGCTTTGTTAAGCGGCCCTGAATTTCCAATGATTTTATCTGAAGAATTACAAGCAAGCTGTTTTGCCGCCTACATCAGTGATAATCCTGATCTCGAAGCGTTGGTTGTCGATCCTGATGATGATAAGGTATTTTATGTGGTCACAGAAGATGCGTCATACGCCGATCCTATGTCTGACGATTGTCAGCAAAAATATTTTAATTCAGGCTCAACACATTATCCCACCTTGCTTGTTAGACTTGAATTGCAAGCCAACAATACAGCCTTGATAACCCATATTCGTCCAATCCAATTTACTGCTGATATGCAAATTGGCAATTTCCCTAATGACGGGGTTGAAGCCCTTACCTTTGGTCAAACCAGAACTTTATATTTAGGCATTGAGAAAGACATTAAAAAACAAGCCAGAATTTTTTCTTTGCAAATGCACAGCGCGTTTTGGCAATCAGATGAATTTGCAATAGTGACTGACGTTGCTTTGAATTTACCGACATTTGAAAGTGGTAATCACCCTATTAACGGCATGAACTATTACCAAACAGCTGATGGTCGAGAATTTTTACTGATGGCCGCCAGAAACGATGAAACATTATGGGTGGTAGATTTATCCGGTCAAAAAGAAACTACTATTTTGCCTATCGATTTTTTTGCTGAAATTCATATTAACAGTGAAGGATGTGAAAACTATGAAGTCATGGACAACGCTTCTATAGAAGGGGTAGCGGTAGTGGATAACACCTTATGGCTGGTTAACGACCCTTGGAAGGCAGTGTACCTAAATAATATTCAGTGTGTGCAAAATCGTGCACATTACCAAAAGTTTGCTCCACTGCTGTTTAGCGTGCCTATACAATCAAAATGGTTCGACTAGCTTGAACTATGTTAAGCAATAATATGTAATCTTATTTCAGGATCATTTCACTTTCATTTTCACCTAGTTTGGTCATATCAATCTGTCCTTGTTCAATCAGCAAGATAAATTGCTTGAGTTAAAATAGTATCGACCGCGCATTTTTAATGTCAAAAGCGAGTACAGCGAGTAAAATAAGACATGGTGAATGTAATCCACTATGTCTTTATCAACGTAAAAAAATTATGAATAAACAAATATGCTGACTAAATGATCCAAAATTCTCCCCTCACTATCTTTTATGATGGCTATTGCCCTTTGTGTTCGATAGAGATGAACAAATTAAAGCAATTAGATAAACAAAAAAATATTATGTTTGTTGATATTCACGCACCTGCTTTCTCTGTCGATTATCCACACCTAGATTGGCAGGTATTAGATGCACGGATCCACGGTTACTTAGCTGATGGTACTTTGATCAGTGGATTAGATGTAACCTATTTAGCTTGGAAACTGGTGGGCAAAGGTTGGGTATATGCGCCTCTTAGGTGGCCGGTCATAAAATGGTTTGCTGATATAGCCTACAATATTTTTGCTAAATATCGCCACCGTATCTCTTATCTTTTAACCGGAAAAAAACGCTGTGTACCCTGCGAGAATAAAGGTGAAAAAGTAGATGTTTAAAGGTAATGCATTGGTGATAGGTGCCTCAGGAGGCATCGGTAAAGCGCTAGTTAAAAAACTATATGAATCAGGCGAGTACCAGTATGTGTTCGCCGTGTCTCGTTCATTACCTGCGGCGCCTGTAGAAGGCGTGCAATATCATACCCTTGATTCTGAAAACGAAAATTTGGTGGCTCAATATTGTCAACAACTTAAGCAAGCTGGTGGTCAATTTAGTCTAGTTGTATGTTGCATCGGAGCATTACATGCAATCGGCGTTGACAATCAAAAAATCATGCCTGAAAAACGTTTAGAAGATATTCAAAAAGATCAACTAAGTTTTTACTTCACCACTAACGCTATATTACCGGCTATATGGTTAAAACATGTAGAGCCATTATTAAAAGGAACTGAGCCGTCTAAATTAGTTTTTTTTAGTGCTAGAGTAGGCAGTATTAGTGACAATAACCTAGGCGGCTGGTATGGGTATAGAGCCAGTAAGTCGGCACTCAATATGATGATAAAATGCGCACAAATTGAATGCCAAAGACGGGCAAAAAACGTCTGTTTGATCAGTTATCACCCTGGCACAGTTGAAACAGAGCTTTCAAAACCGTTTCAGTCTAAGGTACCTAAAAATAAATTATTTACTACTGACTTTACTGTCACACAATTACTAAACATCATTCCTAATCTAACTGCAGAAAACGGACCACACTACATTGATTGGCAAGGTAAGAGCATCCCTTGGTAACGAGTTGCAAATGATTTTCAGCGTTTTGTTGTGGCCGTATTGCCAACATAAAAGACTTTCTGAAAATCTGCTGGTAATATCTATCCAAATTATAAAAATAAAATAGGATAGGATAGGTTATGAGCGCACCCCGCGAACAATTTGGTTCACGTTTAGGTTTTATTCTAGCTGCAGCTGGTTCAGCCGTAGGTATCGGTAATATGGTGGGTTTTCCCGTTGCGGCGACTAAAAACGGTGGTGGCGCATTTTTGTTAATCTATGCCATCTTTGTGGCGTTTATTTGTTTACCTGTAATGTTGGCTGAAATGTCTGTGGGTAGGCACAGTCGTAAAGATCCCCTCGGTGCCTATTCTTCTATGTCAGATGGACATAAAGGCTGGAAAGTAGCAGGTTGGCTTTCGATTATTACACCCTTCATGATTGCTGTTTTTTACTTGGTTATCACTGTTTGGATATTCGGTTATTTGTTTCATTCTGTGACGGGTAATCTAGATATGCTTGCTGCTCCCGATACCTTTGGTTCCTTCATTAATGGTTACGACTTGTTTTATTACATGGTCGGCGTACTGGCTATTATCTATTTGATTTTGCAAGGTGGGGTAAAACAAGGAATTGAAAAAGCTGCGAAATTTATGATGCCTACCTTGTTTATTATGCTGATAGCCCTAGTGATTTTTGTGTTGACCTTGGACAATGCCTTTGAAGGCGTGAAATATTATGTGATACCTGATTTTAGCAAAATTAACGCTTCTGTGGTCAATGGTGCGTTATCTCAGGCGTTCTTTTCATTGTCTTTGGGTATGGGGATCATGATCACCTATGGCTCTTATTTAGATAAAAAGACAGATGTGCCCGGCTCTGCAAAAATGGTCGCTTTGTTAGATACGGCTGTGGCTTTTATTGCGGGTTTATTGATTCTACCCGCCGTGTTTTCATTTAATCCTGATATCAACACCAATGATTTAAGTGACTCGTCAGTAGGTATGATTTTTACATTTTTGCCTAAAATATTTTTGGCCTTACAAGCCACTATTGGTTACGTTGGCGCCAGTGCCGTGGCTAGCTTTTTCTTTTTATTAGTGTTTTTTGCTGCTATCACTTCGATTGTTTCTATATTCGAAGTACCAGTCGCTGCATTGATGGAAGAGAAAAAATTCAGTCGCCGTAAAGCTTTGGGCTGGATGGGATTACTTTTGGTGGTTATGGCGTTAATGGCAGCAACATCATTTGGAATGGTAGACTTTTTTACTGGTTTTGTCAGCTATGCCGGACAGTCCAAGTCATTCTTTGATGTGATAATTGATGTGTTTTACGACACTATTTTACCCCTGAATGGTCTGTTAATTTGTCTATTTGTTATCTACCGTTGGAAGAAGGTAAATTTCAATAAAGAATTAGATGAAGGTGCACCCCATTATGAACATAGCTGGTTTGAACGTTATGTTGATTTCTCTGTAGGTACTTTTATCCCAGTCATTTTGTTGTTGGTATTGATAAACACTATTGCGTTGAAATTCTTTGGTGCTGCATTGATAGGTTAAGCTAATTTATTAAAAAAGTGGCCAAAAAATAGGCAGAAATCCCTAGTTACTGCCTTAACATATCGAATGGACTGGGATATTTAAGAGATAACCCCATCAGTTGTAAACTTCTAGTGGCGTCAATTTTTTTCCCTAATGCAACGCCTGTACCATGGGTAAATATTGGCGCGCTGAGTCCAAGATTTTCTGCTGCCCAAGTGTAATATTGAGCGCGAGTGGGATGTTCTAACGCACTCAAGTGCAAGGTTTGTCCCCAGATATCCCTTTCAATCACCGTTTTAATGGCGCAAATAACATCATCTTGGTGAATTAGATTCACCACATTATCGGGATTAAGTAATCCTATTTTACCAGCAAGATAGTTTGCAGGATGCCGGTCTTTACCCACTAAACCTGCAGCCCGAATAATGGTACTTCGGCTAGTAAAAGATTCCTTCACTAAGGCTTCAACTGCTAAATTGATTTGCCCTGATTGAGTTTGGGGATCAGGTTGGGTGTGCTCTGTGACTATGCCACTGTTATCTCCATAGACAGACGTAGTGCTAATAAAGATCAGGTTTTGTATTTGGCTGTTTGCAGCAAACTTCAGTAGCGCTTGCATGTGTTGTGCAAAGTGGCCTGTATTTGGGCTTTTACGACCTACAGGAACGTTTAGCACTAATACCTTGGATGTAAACAGTTTAGCTATGCGGCCATGCTCCAGCTCGTCACCTAACTCAAAACATTCTGCATTAAGGCCTAGTTGAGTTAATTTATCGGCTTTTTGTTGGCTCCGACAGGTGGCAATAATATTATGGCCACTTTCTTGAAGATTAATTGCCAGAGGCAGCCCCAACCACCCACAACCAACTATTGATATTTGCATTTATGGTGTCCATATTGTTTTTTAGGCAAAAGGTATCACATGCGACGAGGTTGGTCGTGCAATTGAATAACATCTAAACTAGCGAGTTGTTTAATTTGCTGTAATTGGGTTTCAGCAAAATCTACTTGAGAAAGGGTTAAGCACAAGGCATCTGCTTTTTTCTCTAATATGGCGGCTTGATACCCCACTTTTTGTTCTATTTGTTCGCCAAAACGTTGCATTTTTTGTTCAAACTCATCTGTGTCTCCACCGCTAAAAATTAGCTGGGTGCCTATGGCTAACATCAAGTGACCAATGGAGTCTGTAACTAAACCTTCAATGGCTTCCTCAAATTGTGCTTCCCATTGCTCGCCAAAAAAACCACCGTTTTTAAACGACTCAGAATGTAAACGAATGTCGCCATTATCTGCGTAAAAGTGATATTGGATTTGCTGATCAAGCTTGCGTAATTTGTCTGATAAATCCGCTAACGCAGTATTATCTGAGCCTAATAATTCTGTGAATACCTCGTTTAATGCGGTACTTGCCAGCGCGACTGCATCTGTCGCTATCGCTGCAGCTTGGGGCACAGCTTGATTGATACCGTTATAATAATTATCTACCCAGTGTTGTTGTTCTGGATTCAGAGTCAAAGCAATGCCATCAATGTACAATGTTTTATCTTGGTCAATACTCAGGCGGGTATTGTTGTCTAAAGTGGCTGCCAATACGTGGTTTTCTAATTGCATGTTGCCATTAAGCTCAACATTGCACGTATTGTTTGAATCTAAGGCGAATGCCGAAGGTGAACAACAAGCTAGAGCTCCTGCAAATATCATAGTACGCATTTAATTCTCCTAATTAGTTAATCATGGTCTTCTCGTCAAACAGAGCAAAGCTTAGGCCAGAAATAAAAAGCCATTAAAAACAATGAGTAATATTTTTTTGAGAATAATTTAGATCAATATCATCAGGGTAATGAGTGAACAAGACTAATAAATGCGCATCTACGCCAGTCTGTTAAGTCAATGGGCGATATACGATAGATAAATACGCAATATACCTTTTTCCTTTTATGTCTTTTGGCATTCTGGGTTTCTGGTGCATAATGTACATAGTTTGATAGATATAGAAATAGGAATTGACTCATGAGTAATTGGCACGAACCCATTCTATTTGGGTTTATATTAATCACCTTCGTTTTAGGTATTAGCAGCATTATTATGAGCATTTTACCGGCTCCAGAAGGTGTAAACGTGATGCAGTCCAAAGTTGAATACGGCTTTTTTGGGGCGTCAGCTTTGGCCTTATTTGCTGTGTTTGTATATGCCTTAGCTACGGTTTAGTATTGGTTATCCTGATGTTGGGAAGACCCTAGCATTAGTTAGCTTGGGGTCTATCGCTAACACGTTGATAGGCTCTTAGTTTGAACGCTGGCAAAATTGCCAGTAAGTGATCAAAAATATCGCTTTGGATCCCTTCATAATTAACCCAGTTTTTATCTGCACAAAAACAATAAATTTCTAACGGCATGCCAAGCTCTGTAGGTGGTCTCTGGCGCACCATTAACGTCATGTTTTTGTTAATGTCGGGATGATTTTCTAAGTATGCCTGCATGTAGGCGCGTAATGTACCAATGTTGGTGAGCCTGCGGCTATTGACTAAATCTGTAGTGTCGATGTGTTGTTCACTGTGGAAACGTTGCAGCTTTTCAAGTTTGACTTGAATATAACTCTTTATATAACGAATTTTAGTAAATTCATCCAGCATGTCCTGGTCACAAAAACGGATGCTTTGGATATCAATATTAAGAGCTCGCTTAATTCGACGTCCACCACTGTCGGTCATACCGCGCCAATTTTTTACTGGCTCAGAAATCAGTGCGTAAGTAGGAATAGTAGAGATTGTTTTATCCCAATTTTGCACTTTGACAGTTGTTAAGCCAACCTGTAATACATCACCATCTGCGCCATATTTGGGCATTTCAATCCAGTCACCGGTATTGACCATACGATTTGCTGCTATCTGGATACCAGCAACAAATCCTAAAATAGTATCTCGAAATAGCAATAAAAGTATGGCGGTTATTGCGCCTAACCCAGAGAGCAATAATAATGGTGACTTGTCCATCAGATTAGAGATGATCAATAATCCTGCGATGATCACCACAAACAATTTAGCCACTTGGATAAAACCCGCAATAGGCGCTTTTTTAGCTAAATTTGAGGCATTATAACTATCTTCTATCGTGTTCAGCAGTGCACTAAGCGCCATCACTGCAGAGATCAGCATATAAATAACCGCAGTTTTTTGCATAAACGCTAACAGTAAAGGGTTTTCAATAAGTAATTGGCTGAGTAAATAGATAACAATGGCGGGGACAATATGCCCGATTCGTTTGAAAAAACCATGCTGATGTAATTCGTCGTCAAACTTGTTTTTGCTCTTACTGACCAGTTTTCGTAAGCGACTATTGAGTATGCTTTTAGTGAGCCAATTAACCAGCCAAGCGAGTAGCAAGATACCTAGTAAGGCTACCCCTTGAAATATCCAGCTCTTGGGAGTGGCCTGAATACCCAAGTGTTCAAACAGTGATAAAAGATTATCTGTAAGGTAATGGTTTTCTTGCATTTAGATTGTCCCTTTTAAATGGGTGATAAGTTTATCTTTTTGTTGCCAAACCGAATTTAACCAATTCTGAAATCCATGTTTAAAGTTTTCATCATTAAGATAGTCACCCATTATTTCATCAGTCACTGGATGCACATTAACCCGTAAAACGACTTTGTGTAAACGACCGCCTAACATTGCCATCATCGGGCTTCCTTGGTTATCAGGGTAAATGACAGTCACATCCAGCACGCTTGTAAATAACTCGCCCATAGTGGCAAGGGTAAACGCTATACCGCCTGCTTTAGGTGGTAAAAGGTTTTTAAATGGACTTTGTTTGATTTTTTGTTTTTCTGGAGTACATCGATTACCTTCGACAAAGTTTATGACTGTAGTAGGCAACTGACGAAATTTCTCACACGATTTTTTAGTGGTAGCGATGTCTTTACCTTCTAGATGGGGATATTTTTGCAAGAAAGCTTTACTGTATCTTTGCATAAAAGGCATATCTAGTGCCCATGCGCCAAGACCTACAAAAGGGAGCCAAATCAATTCTTTTTTAAGAAAAAATTTCGGCGCAGGAATTTTTCCAGCAGCAAAATCAGTTAATAAAATAATATCTAACCAGCTAAGGTGATTTGCCACTATCAGATACCATTCTTGCTTACTCAGCTCACCTTCCACTACATAATCTAATTCTACTTTATTCATATATTGGATTAAGGCCACACTACAAAATCCAAATGCACACATCATCAGATTAAGAGTGATATTTAGCGGTTTAATGATAAATGGAAAAGGCAGGATAAACTTTATCAAACCAAGAAAAGTGATGCATAGTGCCCAAAACGCTAGGCTGATCATTTGTAAAGTCAAATGCACAGGGAACACAATAAAACTTGGCAGCACACTAAACATCTCGAGGTTTCTCTGCTAAAAGCAAGTGCAAATTTTGGTCTTTTTGCTCCCACAATTCTGTTAACCAACGTTGAAATTTAACCCTTTGTGTATGGTCGTCAAAGTAGCCGGGCCCATAGGCATCGCTATTGCGTAATTCTTGGATAGACAACACTTTAATGTGGACTTGAACATGTTTAACGTTTCCGCAGACAAATTCCCAGTAAGTCGGCGTTCCTTGTGGATAATGGATAGTTACATCGAGTAATTTATGTAGCTGCTCTCCCATGGCTCCTAACACAAAAGCCATACCGCCAGCTTTGGGCTTGAGTAAGTGTTGAAACTTTGCCCCTTGGCGTGTCCGCTTTTGTTCGGTGAGCCGCGTACCTTCTACAAAATTCATAATACTCACTGGCTTAAAGGTGAATTTTTCGCAAGCCTTACGGGTGTTTTCTAAATCTTTGCCTTTTAAATGAGGATATTTGGCTAATAACGCTTTGCTGTATCTATGCATAAAGGGAAAGTCCAACGCCCACCAAGCCAGACCAATAAAAGGCACCCAAATTAATTCTTTCTTTAAGAAAAATTTTAGAAAAGGAATTTTATGATTAAAAATGCGTTGCAATACTAAGATATCAACCCAAGATTGATGATTTGATATCACTAAGTACCAATCTTTAAGGCTTAACCCTTCTAGACCAGTCGTTTCAAATGTTGTGCGACTAAATAGATTCTGGTTGACACTGTTGACAGATATCCAAAACGTGGCGCAACCATCCAGTAAATAAGACATAAACGTTTGCCATATTTTGATGGGTATTAACTTCAGAAATGAACAAATTAAAATGGGAATCAACCAAAATAGGGTGTTAATAAAATAGCCTAATGAAGATATCGCCCCAAACAAGGAGGAAAAAAGTGTCAAAAACATACTGTAAAATATCACCACAAAAATAAAACTGTAGTGAGTTTAAACTAAAATTGTGTTTGATATGTACTTGTAATTTTTTAAGTCTGCGCGGGCATAGAACTTTAGGTGTCTGACCGTGATTTTTGGATATGAAATGTGTATTATCGCTAACCACCAAATTATATTTTTTGTCTCTATCAATGGTCAATCATCTTATGAAAAAACAAATTTTAATGGTTGCAGGAATGGCGGCTTTGTTATGCCTTACTGCCTGCAATGTGAAAGATCCCAATCAAGACATTATTCAAGCCGATAAAGGTCAAGCCGAGCCTAACGTTCTGCCAGTAGGTATAAAGAAAATTGCTTCTGTAGCTAAAAAGGGGGATGAAATTGTTATTCCTTTTACTAAGTACCAGCTCGATAATGGACTCACTGTTATTTTGCACCCTGATAATTCAGATCCCTTGGTGCACGTAGACATTACTTACCATGTAGGTTCTGGTCGTGAAGAGGCTGGCAAGTCAGGCTTTGCCCACTTCTTCGAACACATGATGTTTCAAGGTTCGGAAAATGTAGCAGATGAGCAGCATTTTGGTTTGATAACTGAATCTGGTGGCACATTGAATGGTTCTACCAATACCGATCGTACTAATTATTATGAGACTGTCCCTTCTAATCAATTAGAGCGAATGCTTTGGTTAGAAGCGGATCGTATGGGGTTTTTTCTAGACGCTGTTACCAAAGAGAAATTCGAAAATCAGCGTGAAACCGTTAAAAATGAACGGGGTCAAAATTATGATAATCGTCCTTATGGGCTGCTTAGGGAAAGAGTGGGTGAAGCACTCTTCCCTGAAGGACATCCCTATTCCTGGTCAACCATTGGTTATATAGACGATCTCAATCGTGCTGACTTGAACGATCTCAAAGAATTTTTCTTGCGCTGGTATGGCCCTAATAATGCCACGTTAACGATTGGTGGTGACATGGACAAAGTGCAAACATTGGCTTGGGTTAAAAAATACTTTGGAGGTATTCCTCGAGGTCCTGAAGTGACACAACCTGAATATACTAAGGTTACGCTTGAGCAAGACCGCTACATTTCTATGGAAGATAATGTGTCTTTGCCTTTGGTGTATATGTCGTTTCCCACTGTACATGCAAATCACCCTGATGAAGCACCACTTGATGTGCTTATGTCTATCCTTGGTAGCGGCCAAACGTCACTGTTATATAAAAACATGGTGAAAAACGGTAAAGCTGTTCAGGCCAGTGCAAACCATGGATGTGGAGAGCTAAGTTGCCAATTTACCCTGTTGGCTTTGCCCACCCCTGGTAATAACTTGGCCCAATTAGAAACTATTATTCGTGCTTCACTAGATGAATTTGAAAGCAGAGGTGGGGCGACCGACGACGATATAGAACGTGTTAAGGCTGGTATTGTATCGGGTATGGTTTACGGACTGGAAAGTGTCTCTGGAAAAGTGAGCCAACTTGCCGCCTATGAAACTTATCGCTCAAATCCAGATGGAATTAGTGATGATATTGCTCGATATGAGAATGTCACGAAAGACGATGTGATGCGAGTTTATAAAACCTTTATCAAAGACAAACATTCTGTAGTCATGAGTATCGTGCCTAAAGGGCAGGCAGACAGTATTGTTAAAGCAGATACTTGGCAACGGTATGAACGCAATATCCCAGAAAATATAGGTGATAGTAGCTTAGTATTGCGCCCCGGTGTTTCTGATTTTGATCGAACTGTTGTACCACCATCTGGTAATAACCCGAGTATTACAGTCCCTGATATATACCGAGTTGATATTAAAAATGGTATCAAAGTATTGGGAGCAATAAATGAAGAAGTTCCCACTACTACCATCCAACTGCTTATACCTGCAGGTCAGACACGAGAGGGCATAGACAAGCTTGGTTTAGCTTCTTTAACGGCCTCTATGTTAGAAGAAAGCACCTTAAAATCGACTGCTGAAGAGTTATCTAACCAACTGCAAAAATTAGGTTCAACTGTGAGTTTTGGTGCAGGTGACAAGTTTACGACTCTTAGAATAAGAACCTTGTCTAAAAACCTTGATCCTACCCTTGCCATTGCCATGGAACGTTTAACATTACCTAAGTTTGATGCTGCTGATTTTGAGCGTTTGAAGAAACAACAAATTGAAGGATTAAAGAATGCCAAGAAAAATGCTAGCCCAATGGCTACAGAAATCTTCAATAAACTGGTTTATGGTTTTGACAATAGTTTTGCCCACTCCAACAGCGGTACCATTACAACTGTCAAAACGCTAACGCTGGATGATGTTAAGGGGTTTTACAAAGCGAATTATGGGCCAGGAAATGCTGAAATAATTGTTGTGAGCGACCTTGATGAAAAAAGCATTACCAAACGATTAAAGTCGCTTAATAACTGGAAAGGTCAATCAACCGAAATGCCGGCTATTAAAGCATTTCCTGAATTGGCAGTCGGTACTTTGTATTTTATCGATAAACCAGATGCTGCGCAGTCGGAAATACGTATCGGTAAACGGGCTTTGAAGTATGACGCTACGGGTGAGTACTATCGCACAGACTTAATGAACTACAACTTAGGCGGGGCTTTTAATAGTCGTATTAACCTTAATTTACGGGAAGATAAGGGGTATACCTACGGAGCCAGTTCTTTCTTTAACGGCAATGACTTCAGAGGTGCGTTTAGGGCTCAAGCTGGAGTGCGTGCGGATACAACAGCGGATTCTATCTTACAATTTAGAAATGAAATAAACGCATTTAAAGAAAACGGCCTCACAGATGAAGAGCTGATATTTATGAAAAGTGCTATCGGTCAGCGTGATGCTAGAGCTTACGAAACGCCCAATCAAAAACTAAAATTCTTATCAGAAATTATGACTTACGGTCTGGATAAAACGTTTGTAGACGAGCAAAATACTATTTTAATGAACATTGGTAAAGCGGAGCTAAATTTACTAGCGGCTAAACATCTTAAACTTGAGGAAATGATCACAGTAGTGGTTGGTGACAAAGCAAAAGTAATGGATAGTCTGCAACCTATGTTTGAGAATATTGTTGAACTTGATGAAGAGGGTAAACTACTTTAACCCTTCCTTATGAATTTACACAATAGCCACCATTTCATTTATGGTGGCTATTTTTGTTAACGTTCAGTCCTAGATGCGACACCTACGCCATAGATATTAAAGAGCAGCATGATTAATCAAGCAAACACTATTTTAAAAAGCATTTTTGGCTTTGATCAGTTTCGCGAGTCCCAAGAAGCGATTATCAGTAACGTGTTACATAAGCGAAATACCTTGGCTATTATGCCCACGGGTGGCGGTAAATCCTTGTGTTACCAAATCCCAGGTACAGTGTTTGATGGTTTAACCCTTGTTATTTCACCCCTTATATCTTTGATGCAAGACCAAGTCAGGCAGTTAAATGAACTCGCCATCCCTGCCTGTGTTCTCAATAGTTCGCTGTCTGATACTGATTACCAAGCTAACTTAGATGCCATCAAGCAACAACAAATTAAACTGTTGTTTTTGGCACCAGAAACCGCACTACAAAATAATATTTTAGACTTATTAACCAATTGTGACGTGGCGTGTATTGCCATAGACGAGGCGCACTGTATTTCAGAATGGGGGCATGATTTTCGCCCCGAGTACCGCCAGCTTGATAGGCTTATTGAATGTTTTCCCAAAGCGGTATGTATTGCCTTAACGGCTACTGCAACGCCAAGAGTGCGAGATGACATTAAACGTCAGCTCAACATAGCTGACAGTAGTGAGTACATTTCCAGTTTTGACCGGCCTAACTTGTTTATTGGTGTTGTTCCTAAAGATAACCCCTACCAGCAGTGTAAAACGTTTGTTGAACAACACCCCCAGCAGTCGGGGATTATTTATTGCCAATCCCGTAAAGGTGTCGATGAAGTCACTACCAAACTGCAGCAGGATGGATTCTCAGTGCTGCCTTATCATGCAGGATTGAGCAGTATCAAACGCAGTGAATACCAAGAACGTTTTATCCGTGATGATGTCAACATTATCGTCGCGACTATTGCGTTTGGTATGGGCATTAATAAGCCCGATGTACGTTTTGTATTACATTACGACTTGCCCAAAAATATTGAAGGGTATTATCAACAAATTGGCCGTGCTGGTCGTGACGGTTTAGATGCGAATTGTTTACTATTATTTGGTTACGGTGACACAGGTAAAATTCGTTTTTTTATCGATCAGATGAGTAACGAGCAAGAAAAACGTTTGGCTAATGTGCACCTTAATCAAATGTTAGCACTGGCAGAGGCCGAAGATTGTAGACGTACCCCATTATTAGAATATTTTGGCGAAAAATCGGCTAAAGAAAATTGCGCTAACTGTGACAATTGCACCAGTGAAAGCAAAGAAAAGTCTGATTTAACCGTCCCTACTCAGAAATTTTTGTCCTGTGTGCATCGAACCGGTCAACGTTTTGGTGCTAGCCATATTATTGATGTACTGCGTGGTTCAAATGCCGAAAAAGTACTGCAAAACCAGCATAATTTGCTGTCAACTTATAACATTGGCAATGAGTACAATAAAAAACAGTGGATGACGTTGGCGCGGCAGTTGATTCAAAAAGGGCTGCTTAACCAAGAAGAACAATTTGGTGGCTTAAAGCTCACCCAAAAAGCCGGTGACGTATTAAAAGGTAAAGCGCCATTTTTTGCCTTATTGCAGCAACCTGTCGCGACTAGTAGTCAGTCATCTAAGGTGCTTTCTAACCCTGGTGATCAGCAATTGGTTGGGATATTAAAAGCGGATCGTAAACGTTTAGCTGATGCAGCAAACCTGCCGCCTTACGCCATTTTTTCTGATCGCACTCTCAACGAAATGGCGTATTACTTCCCCCACACTGAAGAGAACTTGTTACGTATTCATGGTGTAGGGCAAGCCAAGTTAGACAAATATGGTGAACATTTCCTCGCCATGATCAGCGACTATTGCCAGCAACACGACCTCCAAGAAGTGGCAAATACCCAAACGGCTAGCAAAACAACGGTGAGTAAAAGCACCAATGCCAACGCCAGTATCCGCAGTACAGAAATCGTCAACGCCTATCAGGCTGGACAATCTATTACATCTTTAGCCCAGCAGTTTAAGGTAAAAGACGGCACTATCATTAATCACTTATACCGCTATGTGCAAGATGGCCACACGTTTGCACAACCCACATTACTGTTGGAGCAATCTGGCCTGAGTCAAATCCAAGTAGATGCAGCCTTAGCCGCATTTACAGAGCACTCATATGAGCGACTCAAACCTGTTTACGACAGTCTCAACGAACAAGTCACGTACGATCAATTACATTTACTTAGGATCTATTTTGTTAGTCAGTTAACTGAATGACTGAAGTGCCAGCTTAATAAGTCCACTAGTGCTGGCAAGCGAAATCAGCTAGAATGCGCGCCCTAAATTCCACATTGGCGAGGCAATCTATGAGTGAACCCATTAATCGCACTATTTCTGTTGCGCCCATGCTGGATTGGACAGATAAACATTGTCGGTATTTCCTTAGGCAAATTTCACAACACGCGCTTTTATATACCGAAATGGTGACCACTGGGGCGATCATTTTTGGCAAAGGCGATTATCTTGGGTATAACCAAGAAGAGCACCCAGTCGCATTACAACTGGGCGGCTCTAATCCGACTGATATGGCGCGCTGTGCTGCGCAAGCACAAAAGTACGGTTATGATGAAGTGAACATCAATGTAGGCTGCCCCTCCGACCGAGTGCAAAATGGACGGTTTGGCGCGTGTTTAATGGCTGAACCAGACACTGTGGCTGCTTGTATTAACAGCATGCAGGCAGAGGTGGATATTCCCGTCACGGTCAAGTCACGGATCGGCATTGATGAAATGGATGAATACCAAGACTTAACTCGCTTTATTGAGGTGGTAGCTGCCTCAGGTTGCAAGACCTTTATTGTGCATGCCCGCAAAGCTTGGCTAAAAGGATTAAGCCCAAAACAAAACCGTGATGTCCCCCCCTTGATGTACGACCGTGTGTATCAATTAAAACAACAGTTTCCCGATTTACATATCAGTTTAAACGGTGGTGTAAAAACCTTAGATGAGGTGCAGCTTCATCTTGAACATTTGGATGGCGTGATGATAGGCCGCGAGGTGTATAGCAACCCTTACATTTTAGCTGAAGTCGATAAACGTTTTTATCAAGGCAAGTGTGCCAGTAAAACCCGGGCTGAAATAGTGATGGCGATGTTGCCCTACGTAGAGCAGCAAATGGCTCAAGGTGCCAGGCCATGGCATATTGCTAGGCATATGTTGGGCTTGTTTCAAGGTCAGCCTGGCGGGCGTATTTGGCGCAGATACTTGAGTCAAAATGGCACTAAAGCTAATGTGGGTGTTGAGCTGTTAACAGATGCTTTAGATGTGTTGTTAGAGGCCCAGTCGAAGGCTAAACAATTTCAATCCGAGATGATTGGCTAAATTTACTAAAACAGTAGTAAATTTAACCAGTTTTTAGGTTCGAACAATATTTGCTCACATTCTCAATCCCGGGCATTAAAATAAAATACATATAAATCATATAGATAAAAATAATTCATGATTGGCACAACTATCGCAAAGGATACTGCGACTTAAACAATAACTGTTCACACAATGTAAAACAGTTATCACTTACTGAACCAAAGGAAAATATCATGTTCACTAAATCTAACATCACTGCCATCGCACTTACTTCTACTTTAGTCTTCGCTTCAACAGCTCAAGCCGAGAATGTTTCGTTAGAAAAATATGTAAGCAGCATGGTTAATCAAGCTATGGAAGTGGCGCAACAAGAAATTAAAAATAACCTGAGTTTGGCAATATTGACGGTAGCTAACAACGTAAGCTTCAGTGAAGAAAAGAGTTATATAGCTAATGTTTCTATCACTGACCTTAAAACTGAAAACGTTAAGGCTAGCAGAACCGAAGCTGAATAAGGGGGTGACTATGTTTCATCACATTTCTTTATTTATCATGCTGTTGACCCCAGTTGTTGCCTATGTGGCAGGGGCAGTAATTTTTAGCTTTGTTGAATCTGTGCGTAAGAGCCCAGCATTGACTAAATACAACAGCATCATAAGTTATCGAAACGGTCTCTAATGGCAGTATTGACCGTTTTTATTTTATTATTTTAGCTACTTTTATACACAATTAGAATACTCCCCCTTTAAATATCATTCCTCCAATTTTGTACTTTGTTATTTTGTATAACAGTTTTACATACGCATATAACATGCTAAAACGAGTCTATAGATTTAAATCAACAGTATTTTCCACACAGAGGGTACGAAGAGTACAGAGGAAAAGTAGATGAAAAAAAAGAGTGGTTATTGAGTTAATGAGCTAGAACTGACTGGCTCGAATGTGCCCAAACGGTGTAAAAACTATTTTGAATACTAATCTGCGTCAGCTTCAGCCACATCCTTAGCATCGGAGTTGATGTTTCGAATATCTATTTTTAATAGTAAATGTCGGCGTTGAGTGACTTTTGGGTAGCAATAATGACTCTTAATATGGCCTTTTTCAGAAGTATGAAGAAGGTAGAGAGCTGTTTAGGGTGGTTATAGGCAATCAAGAACAATACAAGGGATAAAAGACTCAATAAATAATTGCCCTGCATTTTCTAAAACTTTTTATTGTTGATGTCTAAAATTCCCCACCAACCATTTATGATCAGTAAAAATGCTTTGACAGCAGCATAGCTGGACACAACAACATCTAGCAGATGCCTGCGATGTGAATTTGTGTGCCATTCATCGAGTAGAAAAGAAGGCACCGCTTCGTAGGAAACCACTATGAGTTTATGTGCAGTATTTGAAATTCGCCAAAGTGAACTCATTAAGCTTGATGAGCCAAAAGCAATGGACTCATAACAATCAGATAAAACAAGCAAGTTTTTCGTTGTAATCGCCGCTACGGCATTGATCAGTTTTGCCTTAGACGTAGCTAGCGTTCTATTGATTGTAAAATAATGACTAGAGAGCAATGATTACTCACGCCAAAAAAGTAGTCGACAGAGTAAATAGTACAAATAAAGCAAAAAGACTTAGCCGAATTAACAGATCAAGAGTTGTTAGATAAATCAACTGCCACAACGAATGCCGTATTATTTGGATTTTCGATTGGGATTTTAATTTACAACATACTGATAAATAACATTGGGTTTTTCTAATTGATCCCTTTGTTTTTTGTTTTCAAATTATTGAATATTCCTAAACATAATACAGACTTAGAAAAACTATTAGTAAAACGAAAATTGAAATAAACCATTTACCAAGCGACCCATAACAATTTGACTAAAAATCAAGGCACCCAAGGCTTTCGTTATGAAATATTTAAAGGGTAGATGTCATGCCCAAAGGTATCGCCTTTTCACCCGAAGACTACTGTGAGCTGATGGTAGAGCAAATACTTATCAACAACTTATAAAATGCCGAACATGCACTACAAGGGAGGGGGGGTTGGGCTTACGTTTTGACAACTATTAAAGTCTATTTATATTTGCTGCATGGATACCTTAAAATAACACTAGAGCTTCTGCTTACTTACAACCTGGCGCAAGCGAAACGCAAAAAATATGGATTTAGACATCATCCTTGCTATCACTCTGGTTCTACTATAAAAAAACAAACAAAAGTAACTTGTAACCGCATAGGCAACTAAACTCGCAACTGCAGCCCCCATAGCGCCATATTGCGGGATCAAAAATAAATTTAACAATACATTAACAACAGCACCAGACACTTGGCTAACCAATGAGAATTCGGCAAAACGCTCAGAGATCAACCATTGACTTAATAAAACTCTCATATAAATAAACAAGCTGGCAAAAATATGGACCCTCAAGATGGGAATAGCTTCTCGATATGATTCACCATAAAATAATTCGATAATCCAAGGAGCGACTGCATAAATCAAAACTGATATTGTCAATGCAGCGATAAAAAGCAGATCGAACCCACGCTGTAAAAATTTATAATAACGTTGCTTATTGGACTGAGCTATCTCCAGTAATTTTGGGAAAAGAGCAGTGATCACTACTTGAGGCAGAACGTACCAGACCTCAGATAGTTTAGCAGCTACCGCATATACTCCAACTTCCTGGGCGCTACGCATTGACTCAAGCATTATAATGTCGATTTTAAGATATATAATCGAAGCTAATGAAGACACAATTAAAAACTTAGTTTGTGAAAATATATCGTAAAAAATAACTGCTTCGAATTTTCCTTTAGATTGAAAAGTTTTGTGATAAAGACATTTATAGCCAAAGTTTTTCACTACAAGTTCGATGGCTATCACCCATATCAATGGTAAAACAGCCTGATAGTGCCATATGACAACTCCTTTAAGCAGCGTAAATAGTATAAAACAACTGATACGCCAGAGGACTAAAGTTCTATTATCCGATTTATACTGAAACCATAAACCGTATACCTCAAATGCGTTGCTGATATTCGCTACTAGTAAGATGATTAGTGGCTGGATCCTCCAGTCAGCATCATCAAAAAAATAAAAAGCAATACTCGTTAGCAGCGTAAATACAAGTCCGGCGAGCAAACGGCTTGTAAGGCAGGAGGTGATTATATTGGCTATTTTGTTCGGCGTTTTGGCAAACTCTCGCATCAATACATTAGACATGCCCAGAGCAAACAAGGGTGTGAGCAGGGAGACAAAGGATAGCAAATAACTATATCTGCCAAATGATTCAGGTCCTAAAAAACGGGCTATAAAAATTGATAACAATAAGCCCCCGCCTATCAGCACAGCCTTTTCACTCAAGAGCCATAAAGTATTTTTAACAATGATGCGTTTTGCCGACAAGTTTTCGACCGTCACTTTAGCCACAAACTTTACCAGCCAAACACATACGGTGCGAAGGACAGAGCAATTCACCCTTATTGTTAAGTTCGCCATTCATCATGTCGGCGCCAGCATGGGGGCATTTTCGGGGGAATGATTTTAACTGACCATTAACCATTAATTTGATCTTATTATCATCTATTTCAACAGGTGTGATGCTCGAATTATGCTTTTCTAGTGGCGCATACAAGTAATCTTTTGACTCGGATACAAAGCTCCCTATGCTCCAAATTTTAGCCCAACTCAAATTGCTAAAGCGCTTATTTTGTACCTTGATATAATTATATTGCTTATCCCGGTGAAACTCAGGCTTACTCATAGTACAGCGCATCGAAAAAGCGGCCCGGGTTTGACGGCTCATGTTAATAATAGAACCATGCAGCAATTCCGCATGAAAAATCAGCGCATCTCCCGCTGCCATATCCGTTACATATTGCAACGAAGGATAGGTTTTCATACCGGGCACCATTTCCCGTTCAATAGCATTATATTTTGGATGGTAATTTGCACTTTGTGGCAATATCGCCATGCCATTTTTGTCATTGGCCTCAGTCAAAGATACCCAAACATTTAAGGTGTTTTTCGGGTGAAACCGCCAGGAGTCCTTGTGTTGGCCATGGGGATTTATTTTTCCACGTCCCATTTTAGATTCAATGTAGGCTTCTTTAGATTTAACCTTAGAGTAAGGCAAATGCAGTCTCAGATTAGGTTGTAGTTCAAGATAACTGCTTTGGGTATGTGGTTGCAACAAACGGTACATAATCGATGTTTGCAATACCAAAGCTGCAGTAGAATCTTTGGCGCTGAGAGAATTATCGACTACTTGCTCAACGCTTTGAAACTTATGTATATCGCTGAGTTGTTCATAATCTATATTGAAGTATTGCTTGCTTAATGCATCAAGTCTTGGTTGCAACTGCAACTGACCGATCAAGTTATTTACCTTAATAATATCGCCACTTTCTACCAGTCCCATAACGTCTGTTTCACTGACAATACGTTGTTGTAAAACCGAGTAATAAGTGATCGAATACGATGACAGATCAATAATTTTTTTAAATACCTGACGGTTCTTTGCGTACTGTAACGGTATGCGATAACACCTACCCAGAAATTTGCGCACTGAATTTCCAATTCTGAACATTAATTTGCTCCATAAATAAGTAGCGGTCCCATATTGACGCGCGCATAACGGGGAGATTATAAGCTAAAACTAAAAGCCCGCTAAAGCAAGTTTCGACCATGACCTTATGTGGGATCCAGTTTTTACACTGACTACACACAACCCCGTATACATTATTAAGACATTAACTATCTGTTTTACATAGCACAATCCCGTAAGCGCTGAAAAATTTCGTTGGCCTCACTAAGTTTTTCCTTTTTAACAGCTGTTATATCTATTAGATGAATTTTAGGTAACTTGAGTTTTGTAATAGATTTTTGCAGATTCGGTAATGCCAGATCCAAATTTTTCGCTAGAACTGCCAAGCTGGTTGCTGGGGTTTCGCATAAGTCTTCAAAGCTGATGAAAAATATTTTTGATTTTTGCTTATCGAGCAAATAGCGATAACTCTCAATCCAGTATTCTAACCAAAAATTCAGTGAGTCTGGTTTAAATAGGGTTCTGTCATGCCATTGATTAAAGTTTATCGGTTTAAGATTAGCGCCGAAATCAAAATGCCCAATTGCTGCCATATAACGTCGAGCAAATGCGTTGTGTTGGTGCAAAACGCTAAAGCTTTTATGTTGTCTTAACATTGACAGAGCATGCTGAAGGGGATCACGAAATGGCGTCAACACTATACTGTCAGGAAATAAACGAGTTAAATAAGGAATGCGCGCTATATTAAGATTATTTTTCGAAATATAACGCTGTTTGTTTTTCCCTAACATTAGTCTGTCTCGCAAATGTAATTTTTTGATATGCTCGATAAAGAAACGATCGAAATTATTATTATCATGGCTCTGCCACTGATCAATACTCTGGCCTCTATAAGCTTGCGGCCAAAAAGTCTTCCAAAGCATCTCTTCAAAAGCTTCGGCGCTATCTTGATTAATTTGAATACCGTCATTATGCGCACGGGGTTTAAGTTTGTGATCTTTGGCAAAGTGTACGTTAAATTTCGACCAGAATAAGGGAGTAAAAATAAACGGCATATCTTTGTAGCTATGGTAACTAAACTCATCGGTTGTAGTTAAAACATCTAACAGAATTGTGGTGCCTGAGCGCGGTAAGGAAGTAATAAAAACCGGTTTTTTAATGCTAAGTGAACCTAGTGTTTGCGCGTATTGGTCGCTTTCCTGTCTAGCTAGCGACATTTGCATTTTGCTGGTATTAAAGGCGAGATAGTGCAGCGCCTTGTCAAAAAAACCATAATCATCGCGATACTCAGCCACGATTAAACTTCAGAAAAAACAGTAGGCTGATCACACTAAAACCCAGCAGTAATTCAAAGGACATCAGTGCATCAAATATTTTTTCAATATTAATAACATGTAACCAAGATAATAGATATAAAGGCAATAGAGGCAGCATAAAAGCTCCACAGCCGGCTAAGATTATCAATCCTAACTGGCGCAACATTTGTTTGGCCATGTGTTGGGCTCTTTGCTCTTTTTGAAGATCACTCAAAGCACTATCAAATAGCGTAGCGTTAGACTGACGGGCCAAGTTTATGGCTGTTTTACAGTGAAGTACTAAGTCAAACCAAGAGATCAGGCACAATACCAGTGCCAAGCTCAATATTGCCAGTAGATACTCTGTCACTTGGTGTCCGGAGCATCTTGTTTCTCATCATCAACTGTTGCTGTTTCTATTTCTACTTGTTCAACAGGTTGATCTGTTTGCTTGCCCCTAATCTTTTTAAATAAACGTTTTAGCGGAAACCAGATAAAACCAAAGAACGTATATAATACGGCGAGTAGCAAAGCGATCAACGCTCCAATAGCTGTTATGCCCCCACCCGGCCCTATGTAAGCCAACGCGGGAAATGGAAGCACTAGTAGAATTAGTATCGACAAATTTTTCATAAAAGCAGTTATCATGATATTCCACCAAACGATAAAGGTAACATTACTATTGACAAGCAGCTGTGCTGCGGGAAAAAAACTCTGTGTCAAAAAAGGGAGCCAAGCGCTCTGCGCCTTCTACAATACCGACAGTGTCAGTCTGTGAAATTAAGTTATTATACTCCCAGACCAACTCCTTTTGTGGGCTAATTTCCAACACTCGTCCATTCATTGACTCAGCCACCAGTAAATTACCATTTTTAAGCCATTGATGTTTACCCATGATACTCGAATAAAAAGGCAGAGCTTGTGAGCCGCTAAAATAATCCGTCAGGCTATTGTCAAGGGCGGAGATCTTCACTATTTTGCTATTATTATATTGCCCTGAACCTGCAATATGATTGTTGTCATAAACTGAAATGGTATTGCCGTCGATAAAATCAGGATCATGCTGCCGCACAAACTTACCGGTGGTGAGGAAATGTATATTCAATGTGTCAGGGTTAAGCACTAATACAGTATTAATATTACGTAAAGAGACCATCAGGTCACCATGCTTGAATACACCCTCAGCTAAACTTGATGGAAAAATTTCAATATCATTAAGATGATAAATATCACCGCTAACACGGGTGTCGCGACTCTTAATGGTCGACAGATACATCAAGCCTCGATAACCGTTATCTTTTAACAACGACATGATAGATATTTGTTGTAAGACTTCTCCTTTGTCAGAGAGCTTGAGTAAAATATCGTCTTTAAAAGGTGCCACATAATTAGGGTATTGTGGTAATGCTTGTTTATGGTTAGTTTGCCCTGGCACCCAGAAGTTCCCCTGCTCATCAAGATCTATTGAATGATGGGTGAAATAAGGCGCACGAAACACCGTATTACCGCAGGCATCTAACCTTACTAAGCCGAGATTTTCAAAATTAAATACAATATCACCATTGCTCATTAAGCGAGAGCCGTGAATATGTGTACCAGGCTTACCCTGGGGCACGACATTAGCGTCAAGATGAGTTGCGTCGGGCCAGATCTTGTGCCAGTCCAGGTCCCATTGATGAATCACCTGTCCAGCAAAATCTACGACCTTGATCACCAGTGAGCGATCTGCACCTATACCAGTGATCATGGTTAATCCGAGTTGCACCGCGTTAGGTTTATGCTCAGTAACCAGCTGACGATTATTAGCCTCAACGTAATACCAAGTATTAGTATCACCTCGAAGATTGTTTAACCCTAATTTAGCGTTAACTACCAAGCTATGAATAAGCGGCGCGGGAAATATCTGGTATTTTTGTGCCGCCATACCATAGGTAAAAAAAATGATAAGCAACGATGAATAAAAGGTAAAACGACTCATGGTAATTTAATTTCCGGTCAGATTGTTTAGGGCGAGTGAGGATGCAGCTTGATCAAGCATTAACATTCATTAGCATTACCACCAATAATAAAGGCATCGTGTCGTTGTCGCGAACATAATTATGTAAAATTAAGTTATTTTAGCTTCTTTTTTATTGACAGAGAAGCGAAAGCTTTGGGGCATTATCTAGGCTCATGTTTTCTATATTGACATCTATCCTGTGCGTTGATCATGATATCTGTATGCATACTAAACACTGCCACTTTTGCGGCACAGCCTGCCGCAAGCCATTGCTCTGCTTTAGGTGCAATGGTCTGCCAGGTAGAGACCTGTGGTTCTGCTGTTTGCCTGAGGCGATGCCATAAGTAATGGAGCAATACTCCATCGCTAGTAAAATCTGTAATATAAAGTCTTCATTAGTAATAAGTTATAAAGATACTGCGTTTTCCATTTTGCAGTACCTTTATAGAGCAGATTACTCAGATTTATTGGGACTTTCTAATTGAATGTTGCAAATCCAACATCATGCCAAGCAGTAAATTTAAATAGCTTTCTGTTGCAACTCACAGATGATGTCATTAATCTCGGCTAAACTTTCGATAAATACTGCGATACCAGTAAGCCAAGGATATGGGATATATAAACAACAATTCCCCAGACTATTCTCGATACACGATTGAAGAACTCAAAGACGTATTAGCTAATATCGATCAAGCACAATTTCCTGAACGCTAATTAGAGGCAAAAGTGGTGCTCTCCAAGAAATTGAAAGAGCAACCGATAAAGCCTAGTAGCGATTATGCTCGAGCATCAGTCCCTCTATCAAAACCAAAATGGTCCGAAAAACTTCTCACAACCCACATTATCATAGGGTCATTTTTGATTATGTTATTCTAAGTTGTACCTACTATGTTTTATGAGTTTATGACAAACAAAAGTTGGACAGCAAATACCACAGTGTTGATTTGGATGCTGGCCATAGTGGTTATACCTTTTCTGTTTATGATGATGAGTTGGCCGTTTATTGATAAGTTTCTACCTTTATTTCTGCACATGATCTCGGTACAACAAGAAGTACGTTATGACATGGATTACCGAAAGCGAAGTGGCAGAAAGTACTGCCGTAAACGGTTAGAAATTATTGAGACTGACGAACTAGAAGACGGCGATTTATGCTTGACGGAGAGTCAGCGAAATAGCTTACCTGAAAAGGGAAAAATTACCGTGGTGGGATCTCGAAGTCAGTTTGGCATGCTCATTAACAGATTTAATCTACCCTGATTATGCGCACTCAATAAGTTTTTATAACTCTAGTCAAAAAATCACTCAAAAGACACTGACGACAGACTCCTTTTCGCTCATAGGCATCATTTATCATATTTCGATGTTGTTCCATACCAAGAAATCCAAGGAATAAGTAGGGCAGTCTAAACATCTTGGATATCGTGACCAATATCTATCAACTACTTTTCCTCTGTACTCTTTTTCTTTTTCTTTGTAGTAATTTGTGGTTTCACAGCCTATTAAATATCAATTGTGATTTTCGCTAACTACTTAGTCTTTTTGACTAAATTGTTAAGTTAGCTCGAAACAATCAAATATTTTCAGCTTTTATAATTAATAAAAAATTCATTTAAATCAATTGTTTATTCTATTTTGTTAAGTTGGCACAACACTTGTAATAGCTTGGGTAGTGCTGGAATAGCCCAGCAGGAAATTTATTAATTTTATTGGAGAAATCAAAATGGGTATGTTTACGAGAGTGTCAGACATAGTACAAGCCAATATCAATGCCATCTTAGATAAGGCAGAAGAGCCTGCAAAAGTGATTAAGTTACTGATCCAAGAAATGGAAGAAACCTTAGTGGAGTTACGCTCAGTTGCGGCCACTAACCTAGCTGAAAAAAAGCAGGTGCAGCGCCAAGTGGACAAATTGCAACAACAGATCAATGCATGGCAGGCAAAGGCGGCCTTGGCGGTAGAGAAAGATCGTGAAGATTTGGCCAGAGCAGCATTGGTTGAAAAGCACCACAGTCAGCAAAAATTATCAGCTTTAGCTGATGAGCAAAACGTAGTTGAAGAATCGCTGTCTAAATTACAAACTGATATGGGTAAGTTGCAAGACAAACTAGTGGAAGCGCGAGCTAAACAAAAATCTCTGATTATTAGAGAGCGTTCGGTAGCCGTGCGCATGACCATTAAGAATAAAGCTCATTCAGTGAAGATTGATGATGCGATCATCCGGTTTGAGCAATATGAGCGCCGAATTGATGATCTAGAGTCACAAGTTGACGCTTATGATTTAGTGGATGAATCACCAGGCTTATATGCACAGTTCAATCAACTTGAATCTGAGAGTCAAATTGAGCAAGAGCTAGAAGCCTTACGTTCAAAGGTTGCTTAGTGTTGATTTGCCCATTCGCTAGTGGCGACCCACCACTGCCGCTAGCTGCAGAAACTTGAAGTCATAGGAGAAAAACATGAGTCGTTATTTTGAAGTAAATAGATTATACAAAGATTCAATACATCGAAAAGTGTCGGGTGTATGTGCCGGTTTAGCGAAACATTGGAGCGTACCTAGGTTGTTAGTTCGCGTAGCGGCTGTAGTCTGTTTAATCGCACTGCCTACCGTCACTGCTATCGCTTATATTACTGCCACAATCCTGATCCCAAACAAATAAGGGATGCATCATGTTTAAAAACATAACCCTAGCTGTGTTGATAGCGATGGTATTGACGTACAGCCTGGGTCACTTAGTAACCCAGTGGTTAGATTTGCATATTTCCTTTGCAAAGCATGATGTTGAACCTATCACTTCCATTATCGCACTAACAGGCGTGGTAGCTATATTGGTTGTAGTGGGTTTTATCATCGCATTTAGCCTTTTTGCTGCTATTGCTTTCGCCTTTATTGCCGCAGGAATTGGTTTGTTTGTTGCCGGTCTAAGTGTATTTTGGCCGGTTATCTTATTTACCTTAGTGATTTTTCTTTTAGTGAGAGACAAGCAGACATCTGCCCATTAATGTTATCAACGACCTAGGTCAAACTTTTGTGCTTAATGGATGGTATATTAATTAAAATTACTGAATAATCAGAAGCAATTTTTATACGTGGGTGATTTATGTTTCGATTATTTGTATTGCTGTGTAGTTTAGTAACGGGTGTCATTTACGCTGAAGTAATAGTCACAGACGCAACTGTCAGACTACTGCCTCCTAGTGTACCTAACACAGCGGCATATTTTTCTATTCAAAACAGCTCGGACACCACCAAAATTTTGATTGGTGCTTCGGCGGCTTTTGCTACTAAAGCAGAAATTCATAACCATATAATGGTGAATGACATGATGCGAATGGAGCAACAGTCAGAGGTCGTTATTAATCCAGGTCAGAGCGTGCATTTTGCTCCCGGTGGCCTACACATTATGTTATTTGGGCTGAAACAGCCCTTATCAGAAGGAGAGTCTGTAGCCATCAGTTTACAGACCAAAGACGGTGAGTCCATTATCATCTCGGCCAAGGTCGCCAGACCGTCTGTGCACAAACATCATTAGGGAAAAACATGAAACAATACCTTGCACCAAAATGGCTATTTAGCACCGCCGTACTATTTATTTTCTTGTTATGGATTTTGTCAGTATTTTGGAGCTTTGAGCCTGATTTATTTGAACCTGAGCTACTTGCCCAGCAGCAAGCTAGCCAGAGAAATGAGTCTGTTGTCGCTGGTTACACCATTACTACTAGTTTAATTAAAGTCAGCGAGACCTTGCTAAACAAGTCTGGTGGATATTTGTCAAATGATGTGTTGCCACCTAGTGTCATGATGGACAATATGCCTAGCTGGGAGTTTGGTGCTTTAGAAATGACGCGAGATTTGGCCCTAGCGATGCGTCAAGATTTTAGTCGTTCACAGAGTCAATCGTTAGAAAATCCTTTTTTAACCAAAGCCCAACCTCAGTTCAATATAGACAGTTTAAGCTGGTTATTGCCTTCAGCTGAGTCCAAGTATCAAGAAGGCATTGATAATTTATATGCTTACAGAAGTAGCTTGTCTGATAGCCGCCAACAACAGGGACAATTCTATGCTCGGGCCGATAATTTAAGAGATTGGCTGAAACAGCTGGAGAAACGTTTAGGTAGTTTTTCACAACGATTGAGTGCCAGTGTTGGTCAAGAGCGTCTTGATACAAGCCTAGCAGGTGATGCTCAAGCTATTCAGTCTACGCCAACGGCAAATAGACTGACTGAAAAAACCAGCTGGTGGCAGTTAGACGATAATTTTTATGAAGCCAGGGGCGCCAGCTGGGCATTGATACATTTTTTAAAAGCAGTGGAAGTGGATTTTGCAGATGTACTTGAGAAGAAAAATGCCACGATTAGCCTGCAACAAATAATTCGTGAATTGGAGGCAACGCAAGAATCTTTATGGAGCCCGATTATATTAAATGGCAGTGGATTTGGTACGTTAGCTAATCATTCGTTGGTGATGGCAAACTATATTTCTCGTGCAAATGCTGCTCTAATTGAATTAAGTGAATTGTTGAATCAAGGTTAAATAATGAAAAAAAACACACTATCTCTAGGATTATTAGCATTATGTGTAAGTTTTACCAGCCAAGCTGACACCTTACTTGGGCTATATGCCGGTGCGCAAGCTTGGAATATGGAAACTTCAGGCGGGTTTTCAAATGACGGAAGTAATACTGAGTTTAATTTCGAAGAGCAAACAAATACAAATCTGTATGTGGCTTTTGAACATCCTATTCCGCTGATCCCAAATGTTAAAGTGCAAAGAACTGCTATGGATACCCAAGGTGATGTCATATTGGACACTCAGTTTACATTGGGTGACAAAGTTTTTGCTGCTAATGGTAATGCTTTTACAGATGTATCATTAACAACTACCGATTTCATTTTATATTACGAATTGTTTGATAATGATTTAGTTAGTTTCGATGTTGGCCTCAATGCAAAACATATTGATGGGGAGTTTTTGGCCACAGTTGATGGTGAAACAGGTAGAGAAGAGTTTTCTGGACCAGTTCCTATGGTTTATTCTAGGCTGGCTGTTGGTGTTCCATTTACTGGTTTTGGTGCATTTGTAGAAGGTAGTTTCTTAAGTATTGACGATCATACAATATCAGATTATCAAGCTGCGATAACTTATAGCTTGATGGGCAACCTTGCAATAGATTTGACGTTACAACTTGGTTATCGAGCTGTAACATTGGAGTTAGATGATTTAGATGACATTTATTCAGATCTTGAATTTAAGGGGATATACGCTGGATTAGAGGTGCATTTTTAATTTAATTTAATTTGGTTATAAAAAATTATTTTTTATTCTTTCCGGTTATGAGCATGTGTCGCTAATCTATAGTTGTATTCACAACGATTAGCGATTATATGTCTTCAGTAATAAATCAAGCCACTGGGCTTGCCGCAGGTTTAAATGAAAACCAGTGGACTCAAATTCATCAGGCAACGGCCTCACTCAATCCACAACAACTAACTTGGTTGAGTGGTTACTTAGCTGGGATGGCGCAAACAGGCCAATCTACTGTTTTAGCTCAACCCGATAGCAGCCATGCTAAGTCTTTAACTATCTTATATGGTTCGCAAACGGGTAACGCCAAATCTGTGGCACAGGAATTTAAAGCCAAATTAGATGCGCTAAATATCCCTGCTACAATAGTTAGCATGGCTGACTATAAGCAGAAGCAACTAAAAACAGAAAGTCATGTAGTCATTATTGTCAGTACCCACGGTATTGGCGAAGCGCCAGATGATGCTGTGGCACTACACAGCTTTTTAGCTGGAAAAAAAGCGCCTAAACTTAATGATTTAAACTTTGCTGTGTTGGGCTTAGGTGACACAAGTTACGAGTTTTTCTGCCAAACAGCGAAAGACTTTGACAAACGTTTACAAGACTTGGGCGCAACCAGAATTACTGACCGGGTTGATTGTGACGTTGATTACGACGCAGATGTAGCGGCTTGGTTCGACACCATCACACATCAAGTAAAAGATGAGTTGAGTGCAAAGAGTTCCCAGTCTATTATTCCATCCTTGAATGTGCACCCTAGTGCTGCAGTCGCCAGTCAATACACTAAAAAATTGCCATATACTGCAACCCTGCTTGAAAGCCAAAAAATTACTGGCCGAGATTCAGTTAAGGATATCCGTCATATTGAGATATCCCTTGAAAATTCTGGTATTCAATACCGCCCAGGTGATGCGTTAGGTGTGTGGTTTAAAAATGATATAAACCTAGTTGATGAGTTAACCACTTTACTTGGTTTACAAGGTGATACCTCAGTAAGTTGGTCAGGTGATGATTACAATTTTAACGACGCTTTAATCAATAAATTAGAATTAACTCAAAGCTATCCGACTTTTGTCACAAAATATGCTAAATACGCAAACAATATTGAACTCAATGCACTATTGGATGATAAGTCTGTATTGCGTGAATATCTGTCTCAGCGTCAAATAATCGATGTTGTTCGACAGTATCCAGCTAAGCTCGATGCTCAGCAGTTTGTTGATACCTTAAGAATGATAACACCGCGACTCTACTCCATTGCTTCTAGTCAAGCAGAAGTGGAAGATGAAGTGCACTTAACCGTTGCTTTAGTTGAGTACGACGCCCACGGGTATGCCCATCAAGGTGGTGCCTCAAGCTTTTTGTCTACTCGTTTAGATGAAGGTGGTGAAGTCAATGTGTTTGTTGAGAAAAACGACAACTTCCGCTTGCCAGATGATGGCAATACACCCGTTATAATGATTGGGCCCGGCACAGGTATCGCACCCTTTAGAGCTTTCATGCAACAACGTGAAGCTGAAGAAGCAAGTGGTGAGAACTGGTTGTTTTTTGGTAATCCTAATTATACGCAGGACTTTTTGTATCAAACTGAATGGCAGCGTTTTGTTAAAGATGGGGTATTAAATAAAGTCAGCTTGGCATTTTCTAGAGATCAAGAGCAAAAAGTTTATGTGCAGCATAGAATGCTTGAACAAGGCGCTGAGATTTATCAATGGCTTGAGCAAGGTGCACACATTTATGTATGTGGCGACGCCAACCATATGGCCAAAGATGTGCAAGACGCTTTAGTTCAAATTGTGATTGCCCATGGTGCAAAAAGTGATGAACAAGCCGAACAGTATATTTCTGACTTGCGTCGTGCCAAACGTTATCAAAAGGACGTTTACTAATGAGTAAAGACCACAAAAATTTCGTCGTTGAAGGCAAGCTAGCTGATAACGAACGTTTGAAAGACCAAAGTAACTTGTTGCGTGGAACCATCGCAGAAAACTTGACTGATGATTTAACCGGTGCCTTTGTTGGCGATAACTTCCAGCTTATTCGTTTCCATGGCATGTATCAGCAAGACGACCGCGATATTCGTGCAGAGCGTGCTAAGCAAAAGTTAGAACCACTTCAAAATGTAATGTTAAGAGCTCGGTTACCTGGAGGCATTATTAGTACGCAGCAGTGGCTGGCTATTGATAAGTTTGCTGAAGAAAAAAGTATCTACGGCAGTATTCGTTTAACTACCCGTCAAACTTTTCAGTTCCATGGGGTATTAAAACCTAATGTGAAATCTATGCATCAAATGCTTAATCAGGTTGGTGTTGATTCTATTGCGACTGCTGGGGATGTAAACCGTAATGTGTTGTGTACATCTAACCCGGTAGAGTCTGAAGTACATCAAGAAGCGTACGAGTGGGCGAAAAAAATCAGTGAACATTTACTGCCTAAAACACGTGCCTATGCAGAAATCTGGCTTGATGGCGAAAAATCAGAAACAACTGAAGTAGAGCCTATCCTAGGTAATAACTACTTACCTCGTAAGTTTAAGACAACAGTGGTTATTCCGCCGCAAAATGATGTAGATGTCCACGCTAATGATTTAAATTTTGTGGCTATTGCCGAAAATGGCAAGTTGGTTGGTTTTAATGTGTTGGTTGGTGGGGGCTTAGCCATGACTCATGGTGATACTTCTACTTTCCCACGCAAAGCAGATGACTTTGGTTATATTAGTTTAGAACATACTTTGGCGGTAGCAGCAGCGGTGGTGTCTACTCAACGTGACTGGGGGAACCGTGTTAATCGCAAAAATGCGAAAACTAAATATACCTTAGAACGTGTAGGTGTCGAAAATTTTAAAGCGGAAGTAGAAAAACGCTCAGAAATTCGTTTTGCAAAAAGTCGACCGTATGAATTTACTTCACGCGGTGATCGCATTGGTTGGGTTGAAGGGTTAGATGGCAAACACCACCTTACCTTGTTTATCGAAAACGGCCGTATTTTAGACTACCCGGGCAAAACACTGAAAACCGGTTGTGCTGAAATTGCAAAAATACACATGGGTGATTTTCGCCTAACGGCAAATCAGAATTTGATAGTGGCTGGTGTACCCGTTGAGCAAAAATCGCAGATTGAACAGCTAGCACGTGAGCACGGGCTCATGGCTGATGATGTGAGTTTGCAGCGCAAAGATTCGATGGCCTGCGTGTCTTTGCCAACATGCCCATTAGCGATGGCTGAAGCAGAACGTTATTTACCTGATGCAGTGACAGAGATTGAAGGGCTATTAGCCAAGCATGGAATGCAGGATGAAAGTATCATTTACCGTGTGACCGGTTGTCCTAATGGTTGTGGCCGGTCTATGTTGGCAGAAGTTGGCTTAGTGGGCAAAGGCCCTGGAAAATACAACTTCCATTTAGGTGGTGACCGTCAAGGTACACGGATCCCTAGAATGTACCGTGAAAATATCGATGAAAAAGAAATCATGCGCGAGTTAGACTGCTTAATAGCCCGCTGGTCTAAAGAACGTGATGCTGACGAAGCTTTTGGTGATTTTGTTATCAGAGCACAAGTGGTTAAACCTGTTCTTGACTCAGCCAAGGACTTTTATGATGACCCAAGCTACTCAATCTAACAAAATAGTCAGTACAGACAGTACAGAAAGTGCAGACAGTACAGAAAGTGCAGACAGTGCAGCTCTAAGTATTTCAGGCGACGAATTGGTGCAAACTAATATCGCCTTAGAAAAACAGTCTGCTTCACAACGTATTGCTTGGGCTTTAGAACACCTACCTCACAACTTTATGTTGTCATCAAGTTTTGGTGCGCAAGCCGCTGTGATGTTACATATGGTTACTCAGCAATACCCTGGTATACCAGTAGTACTAACAGATACAGGTTATTTGTTTTCTGAAACTTATCAGTTTGTTGATAAGTTAACAGAACGTCTCAACCTTAACCTCAAGGTTTATCGCTCGGATACTTCCTCTGCATGGCAAGAAGCCCGTATGGGGAAATTGTGGGAGCATGGCTTAGAAGGTATAGAAAGATACAATGCATTGAATAAAGTTGAGCCAATGCAAAAAGCGTTAAACGACCTGCAAATAAAAAGTTGGTTTGCTGGATTGCGCCGCAGTCAGTCTGACATGCGAGAAACCTTACCTGTTGTGCAGCAGTTGAAAAATCAGTATAAGGTTTATCCTATTATTGATTGGTCAAACAAAGATGTTCATTTATATTTAAAAAAACATAATCTGCCGTACCATCCTTTGTGGGAAAAAGGTTATGTATCCATAGGTGATTGGCACAGTACTCGCTCTTTGGAAGAAGGTATGAATGAACAAGATACTCGTTTCTTCGGATTAAAAAGAGAATGTGGTTTACATGAATTTGGTGATGGAATTTAGTGATTTTCCGCATTCATATTCTAAAAATTATTTAGTGGATATTAAAAATACTATTTAATGCTTCCCTGAGCGAATTAGTATGAATGGTTTGTTGTTTTCGGGTTAACAATTTACATAATCCAGCACCCGTAGTGGTGAACTTGTAATAAACCAATCTCGTCCCTGCGCAATCAGTTAAAGGACAAGTCTTAGAGGTAATGTCCACTTTGCTAATTATCGCATTCTTAAAATCAGTTTATAGGCAAGAAAAAGGCCTCAAAATGAGGCCTGAAAGTTGTAATATCTTCCGGTTATTCGGCCATGGCAGGTAAAAAGTCAAATTGATTGATGTGTAACCATTTTTGTTTTTGTATGGCCAAACTTTGTTTTAATTCTTTATACTTGTAATGAACTTCAAGGTTTTCATAGCTGCGTTTAAAGTTTTGCTTCTTCATCGCCATTAGTTGTTTCTTGGCAGCATAGTAGTCAGTCATACGCTGTGCTAAGAGTTCGTATTCAATCTGTACTTTGGCTAATATCTCATCTGCATTGGCTAACTTAGATACTTTTTCTTGGGCTAGCTTTAGTTGCATGGCGACCTTAGCTTTTTCAATTCTTTCTTCTGGGCAACGACGAAGGTTACTGGTCCAGCCAATGAGAGATAAGCCTTTGATTAACCATTTTGTTGGATCAAACTGCCACCACTTGATGCCATTTCTATAATCATATTCAAATATATGATGAAAATTATGATAACCCTCCCCAAAAGTGAAAAAAGCTAGGATATCGTTATCCCGAGCAGTATTTTTATCCGTGTAAGGCTGCTTGCCCCATATGTGAGCCAGAGAATTTATGAAAAAAGTGACATGATGAACAACTACTAGGCGGAAAACACCTGCTAATAGGAGCATGCCCAAAATATCCCCATTTAGCCAACCTAGTAAAACTGGAACACCAAAGTTTGCGCCAAGCATAATCTTTAAATAGTGTTTATGTTGCCACATCACTACCGCATCTTTTTGAAGATCACGGCAGTTGCTATAATCTGTATAACGATGAGTTTGATATTCTCTTAACATCCAACCAATATGAGAATACCAAAAGCCTTTTTTGGCTGAGTAGGGATCATGTTCGTTGTCGTCAACATGTCTGTGGTGAATGCGATGATCTGAACACCAATGCAAAATGCTATTCTGCAGTGACATTGCTCCGCCTATCGCCAACACCACTTTGACTAACATGTTGGCTTCGAATGCTTTATGTGACCATAAACGATGATAACCGGCAGTAATCGACATACCTGAAAAGTAAATTAAAGCGACACATGCAATAATTTCAAAAGCATCAAAGCCATTTGTTAACGCCTCTAAGGGAACTAACACAGTAGCTATAAATCCAGTTATGGTAAAAATTAATATATTTGTGAGCAGTAGACGTGGTTTTTTCATTTAGCAATATTAAATTCAGCTTACAAGTGTACGCTATTTTACGTTGCCTTTTACGTTTCGCAAGCCCTATATTTATCTAGAGTGATATTTCTTCAGTATGTGTTTTACTTTTTTCACGTTAGAATCCTGTTCACACTGAATTAGTCACCAACGTTAGGTTTAGCTATTGAACCGTCAAGAACAAAAATTACGCACTCGGCGTTCTATTATTGAGGCAGCATTTTTACTTTTAGATGAACAGCGAAGTTTATCAAGTATTAGCCTCAGAGAAGTGGCACGAGAAGCGGGTATAGCGCCCACTTCTTTCTACCGACACTTTAAAGATATCGACGAATTAGGTTTAACTTTAGTTGATGAAGCAGGTTTAGCTTTACGTCAGCTAATGCGTCAAGCCAGAGTGAGAATTGCTTCTGGTGGCGGTGTGATCAATACCTCAGTGGATACTTTTATGGAGTTTATAACTGCCAATAATAATGTTTTTCGTTTGTTATTACGGGAGCATACAGGTACGTCAATGGCTTTTAGAGCGGCTGTGCTGCGCGAAATTAAACATTTTAATGTAGAGCTCACTGACTACACTATATCTAATACGGGCTTGCCATATAACATTGCTAACTTACAAGCTGAAGCTATGGTTAAATTGGTTTTTAGTGCTGGAGCGGAAGCACTAGATGCGTCCGATGAGCAAAAGGCCAATGTTGCAGAAAGAGTCAAACTTCAATTAAGGTTTGTTGTTAATGGCGCATTGCAGGCCAAAGCTGAACAAACTTCGAATTAACTGTCAGCAACCAGGAGTGAGTCGCTTTTTTGTAAATAAACCCCACATTCTGTGTGGTGCGTATAGGGAAACTGGTCAAATAACGCAAACCGAGTAATTGTGTGTGTCTTCAACAATGTATCTAAATTAAGTTTTAATGTATCCGGATTACATGAAATATACACAATGTTTTCATACTGACTAATCATATTCACCGTGCTTTCGTCTAAGCCAGAACGGGGTGGATCTACTAATACTGTTTTGCATTGGTATTCAGTTAGGTTAATGCCTTCTAAACGTCGAAATTTCCGCACACCCTGTTGTGCTTGGACAAATTCTTCACTCGACATACGAACAATCTTTAGATTGTCTATGTTATTTTGCTCAATGTTATCTTGCGCTGCTGCAACCGAGGTTTTGGATATCTCAGTTGCCAAGACTTTTTCAAAATTTTGGGCTAAGGGAACGGAAAAATTTCCCGAACCGCAATACAGCTCAAGTAAGTCTCCTTGACTATTTTGAGTAATATCCAGTGCCCATTCAATCATCTTAATATTGACGTGTGCATTGGGTTGGGTAAAACTATTTTCGATTTGTTTAAACGTAAATTTGCGTTGATTGATTATCAATTCTTCGGTTACATAATCTTTATCTAAGATGATCTTTTGCTTTTTTGCTCGACCGATAATGTCTATACGGTATTTTTTTCTTAACAAAAATCTAATCTTCTTCATTTCATCGGTCCATGCTTCATCTAATTCTTTGTGATAAAGCAAAGATGCAATAATTTCCCCACTGATTGTGGCTAAGTAATCAATTTGGAACAGCTTTCTGCGTGCAGTGTCGTTTGGTTTGAGTAACAAAAGTAGATCTGCCATGACATTATTAATCAGTTGGCTGGCAGGTGGGAAGTGATGGATTTGGTACTTTTGTTTTGTCGCTTGGTCGAACATTACATGATGCAGTTCATCACCTTCATGCCACAGACGAAACTCGGCTCGTAATCGATAATGCAATGGCTCTGAGGCAAATACTTCCAATTCAGGCATAGAGTGCTGGCCAAAACTGTCTTTAAGAACATTTGTTTTGACTTCAAGTTGTGCGACATAGTTGTCTGCTTGAATCTCTGTTGGCCGCATGTTTTGCCTCAATGGTTAAAGTCGTAAAAACGCGCAACTTAAAGTGTTTTCGGTCATTCTGCAATATTTGGATTAAGTTAAATATTCATGCTTGAAAAAAATTGTGCAAATAAAGCTAAAGTATTAGATTGAATTGGTCGATACGATTAGTTAAGGATAATGAGGTATCTGCCATGAACATTAGTCAGTTAAAAGCTTCTTTAGGCGATAATCCCCAACATTTGGGTAATAAAAACAGTATTCAAAACCAATTGCGGGATACTGGCTTAAAACAAGCCATTGCTGGGGAAATCAGTCAAACATCACATAGAGTGGAGCAATTTAGTTCCAGTACTTCTTTGGGCGTCCGGATATATTCGAATGCATTAAACAATACGTTGGAAGTTAATAAACATAAGTCTGAACTTTCTACGCCTGATACAAAAATAACTGAGTCATCGCTATTTGATTTCGAAAAGATAGCAAAGAATGTACTCAAGTTTGTGGGGGGGGCAATCAAAAATGCTCAAAACAAGGGTGCCGATGAAGACAAGTTAAATAACTTGTTTGAACAAGCTTCATCTGGTGTGCTTAAGGGCATTAAGTTAGCAGAGCAAGACTTAGCTGGTTTCTTAAATGAAGAAATCACTAATGGAATCAGTCAAAGTAAAACCCTAATTGAAGACGGCATTACCAAGCTGAAGCGTGATGTTTTTAATCCGCAAGCTTTAAACCTAGAAAATCCTGCTACATCTTCAGTAAATTCTACCAGTATATCTTTCGAAAAACAGGAGTCAGGTGAACTGAATATTCGAACCCGAGATGGCGATGCAGTAAATATTACTTTTGAAGATCTTGAACAATTTGAATTCAGTCAAAGACAGGTGCAGCAACTTGCGCAACAGACTGAACAAGATAAAAAAGCTGCAGTGACCGAACCGGTTAATGTTCCGATAGATGTTAATAATGCTGCAGTTTTAAGCTCTAAAACTACGACACCCGCTGATATTAATGTAGACGATTCAGAAGTCAGCATTAATGAAACGTATAAGGCTCAACCTAGTACTGACTCAATTCAACAGAATACTACTTTTTATCAAGAGAGCACCTTTTCGTTTACAGTTAAGGGTAAGTTAGATGAGGATGAACTCAAAGCAATAGGCCAATTAGTAGCGGATGCTAATGAACTGGCTGAAGAGTTTTTTAACGGTGATATAGAGACTGCTTTTAACCAAGCATTAGAATTGGGTTTTGACGAACAAGAAATATCTAGTTTTGCCTTACAGCTAAAAAAAGTTGAAAATACTGCAGTTATTAAAGCGTATGAAACTGTTTCTAGATTTGATAGCGATAGTGTGGACAGTGATCCTGCAAAAGCTGTCAAGCCAGTTGCGGATTATCTTGATAAACTGTTAAACGTACTTGATGGGGCAAGACTTCGACTAGAAGACACTAATTCTTATGAAAATGTTGTGAATGAACTCATCAATAAATTAGGTGAGGATGTGGCAACGCCAGATTTGATTTCTGCTATTAATCGTTTTAATAAATTTAATCAAAAACTTGTTAATAATTTACCCATAGGATATCGACCTCAAAGCCAGCAATAATAACAGTGCGCTGAACAAATAAAAAAGGCCAGCTTTTAGCTGGCCTTTTTTATGTTCGATTTGATATCACTCTTCTTCAATTTTTTCTTTGGCTAATCTAACCTTTAAAGTCCGTTCTTGAAATGTTGAATCGTTCAGATTTTTGATTGCCTTAGCAGCGCCTTTAGGATGCATTTCAACAAAACCATACCCTTTCCTTTTTCCGGTGCGTCGGTCTTTCATAAGACGAACTGATACAACATTGCCTTGTTGCTCAAAATGCTCTTGAACTGCTTCCTCGTCTGCACGATAAGGAAGGTTACCAACATACAATGTGGATACTTCTGATGTTCCATCATTATCGCTAGATGAATTAGCAGATGAAAAAAGCTTTAACAAGGCTGGTACAAATAAGCCACCCACTAAAACGCCAACAGCTGCTGACAATTGATTGGGTAAATCAGAAGCTAAGATGGGTAAGAAAAAATAAAGGACAATAGCTAAAATAACGGTGGCAAAAATATTTGTGATAAAAGATGTATTCATATGGCTCTACCTAAAAGAATTATATGGTTATAAGAATAAAAGCATCCTTATGTTACTCATTTATATTGTTTTCGCAAATAGTAAGGGTAAGTATCAGTGATCCTTTTGTTAAATCTTTCGATTAAGACAGTCTTTTTATTAATTTTGACTGTTTAATAGACACTTAACCGATAATTTCAAATTAGGGGTTGCATAGGAATGTGTTCTCTCTATAATGCGCCCTCGCTTCAAGGGAGACCAGTTAGGTCAACCGCAACAAACAGGATTTCCTAATTTGTTGCTTATACGGTAAACGTATATTTGGTGCGGGATGTAGCAAGATT